>Ga0123332_1000338_pt1 | contig 46462 bp, 36 predicted proteins | sample BioC12SIPDNA_4_FD_89958 | JGI IMG/M metagenome (GOLD analysis project Ga0123332, IMG submission 89958) | Anaerobic biogas reactor microbial communites from Washington, USA - Biogas_R2_A C12 SIP DNA | ecosystem: Engineered > Bioreactor > Anaerobic > Unclassified | place: Washington, USA... | reverse complement strand
CGAGGGGGATGCGGGTCCGGGGGTGGGGGACGTGTCGTGGGCCGATGCGCTGGTGGGGATGGCCAACGCCATCGCGGCGACCGACGCGGCCGGCGCGGAGAACGGGTCCCGGGCGGTGGCGCACCTGCACCTGGAGCATCCGGTGGAGGGCTGTGGGGTGGACTGGCGGGCCGAACTGCACGGGGGACCGCGGCTGCCCGATGCGCTGCGCCGCTACCTGCTGTGCGACTGCGACATCGAGATCGTCTGGACCGAGGGCGGTGTGCCGGTGTCGGTCGGACGCTCGCAGCGCACCCCGCCGAGGCGGCTACGGCGCCTGGTGGAGCACCGTGATCGTCACCGCTGCCGCGTGCCCGGCTGTGACCGCAGCCTGTGGTTGCAGGTGCATCACATCGTGCACTGGGAAGACGGCGGCCCCACCGACTCCCACAACCTGATCTGCATCTGTTCGAAGCACCACCGGCTGCACCACGACGGCGGGCTCGGCATCACCGGTAACGCGGACGTGCCTGGCGGTCTGACCTTCACGAACCGCCACGGCCTGGTCCTCGACCCCGCCGGGCAACCGTCGGCGCCGCGGGCCGGGGACATGCCCCGCGTCGCCCCGTATGACGGGCCGACCGGTGAACGGCTCCACAAGCACCTCATCCACTACGCCAAGACCCAACCCCCACCCGGACACGACCCCGACGGAGCCAGCGGATCCGGCGGGGACGGGGCATCGCCGGACCGGGAACGAACGTCCGCCGCCTGACGCGGGCACCCACCGGGACCAACCCACCCCACCCGAGAACACCCCACGAAGGAGGCCGCCCCACGGCGGCCCCTTCGCCGCGCCCGGGCGGCGGGTAGGTCCCGAATTGCGACGACCTTCGGACGCTGGCGCGGTACCTCCCCCGGGCCGGAGGGGAGCGGAGGCGTGGCACGGAACCCGTCGTGCTGGACGGCCGATCGACCCCGACTCCGCCGGTCGGTCTGCGCCCTCCGAGCGCTCGCCGGGACGACACTCGGGACCCGGTTCCGGGTGTCGCGGGCCCTCCGGAGCCGAGGGTCCGGGATCGCGACGACCGTTGGACGCTGGCGCGGTACCTCCCCGAGCCGGCCGGCGCGGCGGAGGCTGACGAGTGCCCGCGGTTACTCGGGTCGGAACGGGGCGGCGGGGCTGCGAGACTGTGCCGGTCCACCGACCGGAGCCCGATGACCTTCCGCCTCACCAAGCACCACGGCCTCGGCAACGACTTCCTCGTGCTCCTCGGCACGGCGGAGGACGTCGCCGCGGTCGGACCCGACCACGCCCGCCGGTGGTGCGACCGTCGCCGGGGCGTCGGCGCCGACGGCCTGCTGATCGGGACGATCGACCCGCCCCGGGGCGACCTGGGGATGGTGCTGTTCAACGCGGACGGATCCCGCGCCGAGATGAGCGGCAACGGCATCCGGTGTCTCGCCCAGGCCGAGGCCGAGCGCCGGGGCGTCGCCGAGATCGACCTCGTCGTCGTCACCGACGACGGCGACCGCTCGGTGCAGGTGCGACCCGGGCCCGACCCGGCGACCGTCGAGGCGGCGGTCGCCATGGGTCCGGCGCGGCCGGGTCCGGCGGCCGACGCGGAGGTCGATCGTCGCCATGACGCCACCGTCGCCCCGGCCGCCCTGGCCGCCGAACCCAAGGAGGCGGTCACGCTCGACCTGGGCAACCCGCACCTCGTCCTGCTCGTCGACGACCCGGGCCAGGTCGACGTCGGCCTGGCCGGGCCCCGCTGGGAGGCGGCCTACCGCGACGGCATCAACGTGCACGCCGTCGCCCCCACCCCCGGCGAGGCCGACGCCCTGACCATGGCGATCTGGGAGCGGGGCGCCGGGGCCACCGAGGCGTGCGGCACCGGCGCCACCGCCGCCGCCCGCGCCGCCCACGACTGGGGCCTGGTCGGCGACCGGGTCCGGGTGCACATGCGTGGGGGCGACGTCGACGTCGAGGTCGGCCCCGAGATGGTGCTGCGCGGCCCCGCCGTGCGGATCGCGACCGTGGAGGTCGAGGCGTGACCGGAGCCGAGCCCGAGGACACCGAGGACACCGAGGAGATGGGGGAGACCGAGGGGGCCGAGAAGACCGTCAGGACCGACCGGACCGATGACGACGGGTCGCACCGCGGCGCGCTCGGCGAGTTCGGCACCACGTCGGGCGCGTTCATCGAGCGGACGTTCCGGGAGAAGATCCTGCTCGTCGGCGTCACCCTGCCGCCGCACACCGACGACGACACCGAGGCCGGCCTCGACGAGCTCGAGCTGCTGGTCGACACCGCCGGCGCCGACGTGGTCGGCCGCGTCGTGCAGCGCCGCGACCGCCCCGAACCCGCCACCTACATCGGGAAGGGCAAGGTCGAGGAGCTGCGCGCCCTCGCCGAGGCGGTCGACTGCGACACGGTGGTCTTCGACGACGAGCTGAGCCCCGCCCAGCAGGGCAACCTCGAGAAGGCGCTCGGCCGCACCGCGATCGACCGCACCGCCGTGATCCTCGACATCTTCGCCCAGAACGCCTCCAGCCAGGAGGGCAAGGCCCAGGTCGAGCTGGCGATGCACCGCTACCGGCTGCCGAGGCTGCGCGGCAAGGGCGGATCCCTGTCCCAGCAGGCCGGCGGCGCCGGCGGAGGCCTGGGCGCCCGCCGCGGCCCCGGCGAGACCCAGCTCGAGGTCGACCGGCGCCGCGTGCTGCGCCGCGTGCACAAGCTCGAGGCCGATCTGAAGGACATCGCCGCCCACCGCGTGACCCAGCGCAAGGCCCGGAAGCGGAGCCGCACCCGGCTCGTGGCCCTGGTGGGCTACACCAACGCCGGCAAGTCGACCCTGCTCAACCGGCTGACCGGCGCGGACGTCCTCGTGCAGGACCGCCTGTTCGCGACGCTCGACGCCACGACCCGACGCCTCGATCTGCCCGGCGGCGAGACCGTCCTCGCCACCGACACGGTCGGCTTCGTCCGCAAGCTGCCCCACCACCTCGTCGAGGCGTTCCGCTCGACGCTCGACGTCGCCGCCGAGGCCGACCTGCTGGTGCACGTCGTCGACGCGTCGAGTCCCGACCCCGACGCCCAGATGGAAGCGGTCCGCGACGTGCTCGGCACGATCGGGGCCGGCGAGGTGCCCGAGCTGCTCTGCTTCAACAAGGTCGACGTGGCCCCGGACGCCAAGCGGCTCGCCGACCGCCACCCCGGGTCGGTCGCGGTGTCGGCCGGGACCGGCGAGGGCATCGACGCCCTGCTCGACGCGATCGCCGAACGACTGCGGGCGGGCACGGTCGCCTACGACCTGCTCGTGCCGTTCGACCGCGGTGACGTCCTCGCCGAGATCCACCGCGAGGGCGAGGTGCTCTCCGAGGAGGCCGGGACCGACGGGATGCAGGTGACCGCCCGGCTCGAACCGTCGGGCGCGGCCCGGCTCGAGCGGTTCGTGATCCCCCGGGCGGCGGGGACCCCCCGGTAGGGTCGACGGACCATGGAACCCGCCGTCCTGCTGCACCTGACGTCCCAGGCCCCCCTGGCCCGCCGCGCCGTCGAGGAGCTGACCACCGTCAACCCCACCGAGGTGCTGGCGATGGCCACCGTCTCCGAGGTGCTCGAGACCGTCGAGAACACCCCCGGCTGCGCCGGCCTGCTCCCCGTCGAGGACTCCTACGAGGGCCTCAACACCGCCGTGCTCGACCGCCTCGTGTTCGGCACGTCGCACGTGTTCGTCAGCGAGGAGATCGTCGTCGCCGAGTCGGTCGACGCCTTCCGGGTGCCGAGCGACGGACCGGTGGCGGGCCGGGTCGCGGTGTCCGAACCCCGCCACATCGAGCACTGCCACCGGTTCATCCGGGAGAACGGTCTGTTCACGCACTTCGTCGGTTCCACCGCGGAGGCCTGCCGCCTCGTGCGCGACAGCGGCGACCCCACCCTCGTCGCCCTGGCACCGCCCGAGGTGGCCGATGCCTTCGGGCTGGTCCCGGTGGCCGAGGCGGTCGACGACATGCCCGCCGCCCGCACCCGCTTCTTCCTGGTCAGCCAGGGGGTGGCGGCCCCGACCGGCGACGACAAGACCACCCTCGTGCTCACCCAGCCGAGCGACCGCTCCGGCAACCTCCAGCGCTTCCTCGCCGCCTTCACCGGCCACGAGGTCAACCTCGTCGCCCTGCACAGCCGCCCGCTCCAGTCGGCGGCCGAGTTCTGCTTCACCGTCACCGCCGAGGCCCACGTCACCGAACCCCGCATGGTCGCGGCCATCGAGGAGATGTGGGCGGTGGGCGCCCAGATCAAGGTCGTCGGGTCCTATCCGCACTGGCGGGGGGCGCAGGTCGTCAGCCCGTTCGTCGAGCCGCCGGGCTCGGTGGGTCGGCAGTCGAGCGCGGCCGAGAAGGCGATGGTGCTGGGCACGACCCCGTCGCCGGCCTGACCGCGTGGTCTCCGTCGCCTACCTCGGCCCGGAGGGGACCTTCGCCCACGCCGCCACCGACCGCGTGCGCCACGCTCCCGCGGCCGTCACCTGGGAGCCGCGGCCCACGGTGCAGGAGATCGTCCACGACGTCGATTCCGGCGCGTGCGCGATGGGGCTGGTCCCGATCGAGAACTCGGTGGAGGGCGGCGTCACCGGCACGATCGACGTGCTCGTCTTCGAGAGCAGCCGCGTCCTGATCCGCGAGGAGGTGGCGGTGCCGGTCTCCTTCGTCGCCTTCCGCCGGCCGGGCGACACCGACCCGCCCCGTGTCGTGCTGAGCCACCCCGTCGGGCTCGCCCAGTGCACCCGCTGGTGGGGGAGCCGCGACCTCGAGTGCCGGTCGACGCCGTCGACCAGCGAGGCGTGCCAGGTCGTGGGCCGGTCCGATGAGCCGGGGCTGGTGGCGATCGCGTCGGCCAAGGCCGGCGAGCTCGCCGGCCTGGAGGTGGTCGAGGCCGGCATCGAGGACCACCCCGGCGCCGTCACCCGGTTCGCTCTCGTCGCACGCGAGGAGACCGGGCCCACCGGCGACGACCGGACGACCCTCGTCGTGACGCCGCCGCACGAGGCCGCCGGGATCCTCCTGCGGATCCTCGAACCGATCGCCGACCGCGGCATCAACCTGTCGAACATCGTCAGCCGCCCCCTCCGTCGCGAGCTGGGCGTCTACTGCTTCGTGCTCACCCTCGACGGTCACCGTGCCGACCCGACCGTGGTCGAGGCCCTCGCCGCGCTCACCGCGCTCGGGTGCGAGGTGAAGCACCTCGGCTCGTACCCGGCGTGGCGATCGTGACCGTCGGCGTCGTCGGGCTCGGCCTCATCGGCGGTTCGCTCGCCCTGGACCTGGTCGACGCGGGTGTCGACGTCGTCGCCACCACCCGCGCCGAGGAGGCACGCGCCGGCGCCGCGGCGGCCGGGGTCGACGTGGTCGACGACGTCGCCTCGGTCGTCCGCCGTGCCGACCTGGTGGTGCTCGCCGTCCCGGTGCCCGCGTTGGACGGGGCGCTCGAATCGGTCGCGTCGGCCCTGGGTGCCCTGGGCGACGCCCCCCGGCCGACCATCACCGACGTCGGGTCGGTCAAGGGCCCGGTGCTCGCCCGGGCCGCGGACGTCCTGGGCGACGCCACGACGTTCGTCGGCGGGCACCCGATGGCCGGAACCGAGCGCCAGGGGTGGTCGGCGGCGATCCGCGGTCTGTTCCGCGACCGGAGTTGGGTCGTCACGGTGACCGACGACGTCGACCTCGGCCGTTGGGCGGCGGTGGCCGACCTCGCCCTCCGGGTCGGCGCCACCGTCGTCCCGGCCCGGCCCGAGGCGCACGACGACGCGGTCGCCCTGGTCAGCCACCTGCCGTACGCGCTCGCGGCGGTCGCCGGGTCGATGCTCGACTCCGACCCGCAGGTCCCGCTCGCCCGGAGCCTCGCCGCCGGCTCGTTCAGCGACCTCACCCGCGTCGCCGGTGGTCATCCCGATCTCGGTCGCCAGATCGCGGTGGCCAACCGCGGCGCCCTCGCCGCGCGCCTCACCGAGGCGCGTGCCCGCCTGGACGCGCTGGCCGGCGCGCTGGACGGCCTCGACCCCGGGTGGGCGCCGGAGGCCCCCGAGGTCGCGGCCGTGTTCGCCGCCGGCCGCCGGGGTCGCGAACGGCTCGACCACGCCCGCGCCGAGCCGGGACCCGAGGCGACCGTCGCCCTCGACCGCGGGGGGCTGGTCGCCCTGGGCGAGCGCGGCGGACGCGTGGTCGGGGTCGATCCGCCGGCCACGGGCGCGTCGGAGGTGTCCGTTCGCGTCGTCGAGCCGGCCGCGGCGGAGGGCGACCGGTGACCGCCGGCTTCGAGCCGCCTCCCCTCGTCTGGGAGACGATGGGCGACCTGCGGGCGCGGGCCGAGGCCCACCCCGGCGGGGCGATCGACCTCACGATCGGCACGCCGGTCGACCCGCCGCCGTCGTTCGTGGCCGAGGTCCTCGCCCGGAGCGGCGCCGCCCGGTCGTACCCGCCGTCGGTCGGCACCCCGGAGTTCCGCCGCGCCGCGGCCGGGTGGATGCGGCGGCGCTTCGGCGTCGAGGTCGATCCGGACCACGTCGCCGCCACCATCGGGTCCAAGGAGCTGGTCGCGGGCCTTCCCCACTGGCTGCGGCTCCGCGGCGACGCCGGTGGTCGGGACACCGGTGGTCGAGACACCGGTGGTCGAGACACCGGTGGTCGAGACACGGTGTTGCACCCGGCGGTCGCCTACCCGACCTACGCCATGGGCGCGCGCCTGGCCGGCTGCCGGGCGGTGGCCGTGCCACCCCGCCCCGACGGCGGCCTGGACCTCGACGCCGTCGACCCCGACGACGCCGCGCGCGCCCTGTTGCTGTGGTCGAACAGCCCCGGCAACCCGACCGGCGCGCTCGACGACCTGGCCCGGGCGGCGGAGTGGGGCCGCGAGCGGGGCATCGTCGTCGCCTCCGACGAGTGCTACGCGGAGCTGACGTGGGACGGGCCGCCCCGGACGATCCTCGAGGCCGGGTCCGAGGGCGTCCTCGCGGTCCACTCGCTCTCGAAGCGGTCGAACCTCGCCGGCCTGCGGGTCGGCTTCTACGCGGGCGACGCCGACCTGGTGGCCTACCTCGGTCAACTCCGCAAGCACGCCGGGTTCATGGTGCCGGGCCCGGCCCAGGAGGTCGCCGTCGCCGCGCTCGACGACGACGCCCACGCCGACGCGCAGCGCGAGACCTACCGGCGCCGGATCGACTCGGTGGTCGCCGCCCTGCGCACCGCGAGCCTCGGGGCCGAGCCGCCCGGCGGGGCCTTCTACCTGTGGGTGCCGTCGCCGACCGGCGACGGCGCCGACCTCACCGCCCGGTTCGCGGAGCGGGCCGGGGTGCTGGTCACCCCGGGCGCGACCTACGGCCCCCACGGGCGCGGCCACGTGCGGCTCGCGCTCGTCGTGCCCGACGCCCGCCTGCCCGACCTGGTCGCCCGGATCGAGAGCCTCGCCGTCTGAACGGGCGGGTACGGCCGGGGTCGGGACCCCGGCCCGGCATGCACGCACCACGGCGATCGACCGGTCAGACTGTGGCCCCGTCCCGCCCCCGAGGAACGCCGCCGTGACCGCACCCATCGCCAAGCCGAAGCCGAGCCTGGCCGCCGCCATCCTGATCCCGCTGCTGATCTGGATCCTGTTCTCCATCGGCGCGGGCTACATGGCCTTCCGGGGTTTCCAGGACTACACGAGCGCGATCGACGGCTTCGCCCGAATCGAGCCCGGCACCCCGACCGAGGTCACCCTGAAGTCGAGCGGGGAGTACCGGGTGTGGGCCGAGTTCCCCCAGAGCGAGAGCGGGGTGACGCCCATCGCCTCCGGCATCACCGTGACGGTCGTCGACGCCGACGGCAACGAGGTGGCCGTCGACGACTACGTGGGCACCCTGAGCTACAGCGACGGCGATCGCGAGGGTGTCGCCGTCAGCACGTTCAGCATCGACGAGCCGGGCGACCACACGATCACCGCCACCGTCGACGCCTTCGCCAACCAACCGGATCGCCTGGCGATCGGCACCGCCAACCCTCTGACCGAGATCGGCAAGGGCGTGCTGTTGATGGTCGTCGTCGGGACGGTCGGCTTCCTGATCGCCCTGATCCTCTTCATCGTCATGCTGGTGCGCCGCGGCCGCTCGAAGCGCGCCCTGGCCCCGGCCTACGCCCCCGGCTACCCGGCGCCCGCGTACGGCGCGCCCGGCGGCTACCCGCCGCCCCAGCCGGGTTATCCGCCGCAGGGGTACGGCGCCCCCGCGGCCTATCCGCCCCCGCCGCCGGCCGGGACGCCCCCGCCGTCGGGCCCGTTCGGTTCCCCGCCCGGCACCCCGCCCCCGTCGGACACGTCGCCGCCGGGCAACTGGCCGCCTCCACCCACGGCCTGACCGGGGAGGCGGGGGATCACGGCAGTGCAGGGCGGGTCGACCGTCACGACCGTCGCCCCGCGCGGGGTGCGGCCGTCGGGCTGGTGGTACCTGGTGCCGGTCGGCCTCGTCGTGTTCTCGATCGTCGCCGCGGTGCAGCTCGTCCGCAGCGGGTTCGAGGACGCCCAGCGGGTCGGCATCGAGGCGACGGGCGCCGCGCCGGGCGAGGACCAGCCGATCACCATCCGCGAACCGGGATCGTTCACCGTCGCGTTCGTGGGGCCGGAGTCGGTCCGCAGCACCCACGAGCAGGAGCAGCTCGCCGACGACCTCGACATCCGGATCGTCGACGCCGGATCGGGTGAGGTCCTGCCCCTGACCCGCTACGAGGGGCTGAACGACATCGTCGAGGACGGCCAGCAGTACGTGCCGCTGTGGACCATCCGCTTCGAGCGGCCCGGCGAGTACGTCCTGCGCTCGGCGCGGCTCGCGGGGATCGATCCGGACCGCTCCGGTCTGGTCGTGCACGAGAGCCCGTTCCGCAAGCTCCGCGACGGCGTCGAGCGCGCCGGGGCGACGTTGGTCGTCGGCACCCTGCTGGCGATCCTCGTCGCGGTGATCCTCGCCCGGATGCGGGGCCGGTCGAAGCGGGCGCAGCCGCCGCCGGTCCCGTGGGGCGGGCCGTCCGGGTACGTCCAGCCCGGCTACGCCGCGCCCGGGTACGGTCCGCCCGGCCAGGCCCAGCCCGGGTACGTGCCGCCGGGCTACCGCCCGCCCTGGTAGCGGTGGGTCAGTTGGCGTGCAGCTCGTCGTTGAGCTCGCCCCAGGAGCCGGAGCGGGCGCGGGCCTCGACCTTGCCGGTCGTCGAGTTGCGGATGAACAGCAGGCCCGACCGACCCGAGAGGGTGGCCGCCTTCACGACCTCGCCGGTCGGCAGGGTGACCAGCGTGCCGGCGGTGACGTAGAGGCCCGCCTCGACGACGCAGTCGTCGCCGAGCGCGATGCCGACGCCCGCGTTGGCGCCGACCAGGCAGCGCTCGCCCACGCTGACGACCTGCTTGCCACCGCCGCTGAGCGTGCCCATCAGCGAGGAGCCGCCGCCGAGGTCGGTGTCGACCCCGACGATCACGCCGGCGCTGATGCGCCCCTCGACCATGGCGTTGCCGACCGTGCCGGCGTTGAAGTTCACGAAGCCCTCGTGCATGACGGTGGTGCCGTCGGCGAGGTGGGCGCCGAGGCGCACGCGGCTCGCGTCGGCGATGCGGACGCCGGTGGGCACCACGTAGTCGGTCATGCGCGGGAACTTGTCGAGGCCCTGCACCTCGATCCGCTCGCCCCGGGCGAGGAGGGCCGCCCGGTCGGCCTCGAAGCCATCGGGGTCGGCGGGGCCGTGGCTGGTCCACACGACCGTGTTGAGCAGGCCGAACTGGCCGTCGAGCGACAGCCCGCGCGGCCGGACCCGCCGCGACGACAGCAGGTGGAGGCGCAGGTACACGTCGTGGGTGTCGACCGGCGCGGCGGCGAGGTCGTCGATCACCGTGACGACCGCGGCGCGGCGCACCGGCAGCCCCGAGCCCGGTCGCTCGACGCCGTCGGCGAGGGCGGCGAGCAGGTCGTCGCCCGCCTCGGCGGCGGCCTTCCGCAGCGCCGCGGTGTCGACGACGGTGGTGGCGGTGGCGGAGGCGTCGACCCCCGCCGCCGCGATCGTGGCGTCGGCCGGTCCGGCCTCGTCGTCGACGGCGAGCACCGGGTACCAGGTGTCGAGCACCTTGGTGCCGTCGCCCTTGGTCGACCAGGTGGCGATGCCGACGGCACGGGCTCGGCGGGGCGGGGTGTCGGTCACGGCGTCTCCTGAGGGGGCGGGCCCGCCGAGGTTAGAGGGCGCGGTTCGGCGGGGGTCCTAGCGTGCAGGACGTGACCGACCTGCTGGCCCTCACCGCCGAGCTGATCGACCGGCCGTCGCCGTCGTTCGAGGAGGCGCCCTTCACCGACTGGATCGAGGCCGAGCTGCGCGCGGTCGCCGGGCTCGACGTGACCCGCGTGGGCGACAACGTCGTGGCCCGCACCGACCTGGGGCGCGCCCACCGGGTCGTGTTGGCGGGCCACACCGACACCGTGCCCGCCAACGGCAACGAGCGGGCACGGGTCGAGGGCGACGTGTTGTGGGGCCTCGGCGCGTCGGACATGAAGAGCGGGCTGGCCGTCATGCTCGACCTGGCCCGGACGCTGTCGGAGCCGACGGTCGACGTGACCTGGGTGTTCTACGCCCGGGAGGAGGTCGCCGCGGTCCACAGCGGACTCGGGGAACTGATCGAGGTCCGGCCCGACCTGGTCGAGGGCGACCTGGCGATCCTGGGGGAACCGACCGGTGCGGTCGTCGAGGCCGGCTGCCAGGGCACGATGCGGCTGCGGGTCGACCTCGTCGGCGCCCGGGCCCACACCGCCCGCCCCTGGATGGGACGCAACGCGATCCACCGCCTGGCGCCGCTCCTCGACGCGGTGGCGTCGGTGCCCGAGCGGCGGCCGGTGCTCGCCGGCTGCGAGTACCGCGAGGCGCTCCAGGCCGTCGCCGTCGAGGGCGGGGTGGCGGCCAACGTCGTGCCCGACGCCGTGAGCGTGACGCTGAACCATCGGTTCGCGCCCGACCGCAGCGAGGCCGAGGCCGAGGCGCACGTGCGCGCCGTGCTGGCTCCCCACCTGGACGAGGGCGATGCCATCGAGGTCGTCGACGTGGCCCCGGCGGCGCCGCCCGCCGTCGACCACCCGCTGCTCGCCGGCCTCGTCGCCCGCCGGGGGCTGGAGGTGCGCTCGAAGCTGGGCTGGACCGACGTCGCCCGCTTCGCCGCGCTCGGCGTGCCCGCCGCCAACCTCGGGCCCGGCGATCCGACGCTGGCCCACACCGCGGACGAACGGGTCGACCGGGCCGCGCTCGACCGCTGCCACGCCGTGCTCGTCGACCTGCTCACGACCTGAACGGGGCCCGATCGTCAGGCCGAGACGGCGGCGGCGACGTCCAGCAGCCCCGCCCCGAAGCTGCCGTCGGGCCCCGCCACGCCGAGGTCGACCGCGGTGTCGAGCAGTCGCTCGACGATCGCCGGCGCGTCGAGGCCCAGGGCGACGAGGAGGGCGGCGGCCCCGCTGACGTGGGGCGCGGCCATCGACGTGCCGGCCAGGCACCCCGACGCGTCGTTCTCGCCGGCGGGGGCGGGCAGGGCGGCCGGGACGGCGTCGTCGCCCGAGCACCCGTCGGGGGTGTCGGCGCGGCGCTCCCCACCGGGCGCGGCCAGCGCCCAGGTCGCCCCGCCGGTGCCGCTGGAGTAGGGCGCCGGCTGGCGGTCGGCGTCGACCGCCGTGACCGTGATGGCCGGGGCCGCCTCCAGTCCGGCACCGACGCCGCGGGTCGGCCCGGCGGCCACCACGACCACCCCGGCGTCCCAGGCCTCGTCGACGGCCGCGATCAGATCGTCGTCGCCGACCGTCTCCGAGGCCGACACCGACAGGTTGACCACGTCGGCGCCGGCCCCGACCGCCCACCGCACGCCGGCGGCGACGTCGGCGGTCGAACCGGTCGACCCGCAGGGTCGGCGGGCACAGCGCTCGGCGACCAGGGCCCGGACCGAGATCAGGCCGGCGTCGGGCGCCACACCGGCGGCGGCCCGGGCGTTGTCGGCCGCTCCGAGGGCGATGGCGGCGACGTGGGTGCCGTGGCCGTCGGGGTCGCGGTCGCCGCCGGGGCCGCAGCGGTCGGGGTCGCCGCCGGCGCCGACGCAGTCGATCGTGGCCTCGACCCGGCCGGCGAAGTCGGGGTGCCGGGTGTCGACACCGCCGTCGACGACGGCTATCACCGCGCCCTCGCCCCGCGTCACGTCCCACGCCTCCGGCACGCCGACGAGGGCGAGGTTCCACTGCTCCTCGTGGCGGCGCCGGACGTCGGGTCCCCGGTCGTCGTCGCGCAGCGCGCCGACGGCACCGAGGGTCACGAGGGCGACGAAGACCCCGGCACCCAGGGCGATTCCGATGCGGCGAGCCCTCGACACAGGGCCACAGTGTGGCGGAACGGGTGCGGGTGCCCGGTCAGAGGCGACGCAGGACGCTGACGACCCGGCCGTAGATCGAGACGTCGTCGGGGTCGAACTCCATGTCGGCGAGGCGCTCGTTGGCGGGGCGCAGCACGACCTTGCCGCCCTTGCGGAGGAACGTCTTCACGGTGGCCTCCTCGCCGGGGATGCCGGCGATCACGATGTCGCCCCGGTCCGCCGTGTCCTGCGAACGGGCGACGACGTAGTCGCCGTCGAGGATGCCGGCGTCGATCATCGATTCGCCCCGCACCTTGAGCATGAACAGGTCGCCCTCGCCGACCAGGTCGGCCGGCAGGGGCATCGACTCCGTGATGTTCTCGGCGGCGAGGACGTCGGTGCCCGCCGCGACGTCGCCGACCATGGGCACGTGGCGGACGGGGCGGCGCTCGACCGGGGTGCCGGACATGGCGTCGTAGCGGACCTCGATGGCCCGGGGCTTGCTCGGGTCGCGGCGGAGGAACCCCTTGGCCTGCAGGGACGCGAGGTGGTTGTGGACGGTCGACGGCGACGTGAGGCCGACGGCCTCCCCGATCTCGCGGACCGACGGCGGGTAGCCGCGGTCGCGCATGGAGTCCTCGATGCACTCGAGGATCTGGCGCTGGCGGGCGGTCAGGGGGGTGGCGGCCATGGCGGGCCTCGCTTCCTGCGACGGGTCGAACTGGTGTACGGAACCTACACCGGTGGCGGGCGCGAGGGCAAACACCTGTTCCGGGCGACCCCGTGGGCACGGGTGTTCGATCCCGGCGTTGACGGCGTACACCCGTTCGTGCCAGGGTGGTGCGAACAGGCGTACGACCCAGCCGTCGGGCCTCACTGTCACACCCCCTTGGGAGGATGCCTCCATGGCCGCAGTCATCAGCCCCCAGCCCACCCCGCCGAGCCCGGTCCCGTCGGTCCGGCCCTCGCACCGCTCCGCCGGCGGCACCGGTCGCCCGCACCTCACCGTCATCCAGGGCGGGCTCCGGGCCGACCGGGTCACGATGGCCCGCGTCTACCGACGCCGGCGCCTCGCCGCCGCCGTGCTGGCCGCGGTGCTGCTGGTCGCCCTCGCCCTGGCCGCGGACGCGGGCCTCGACCGGCTGCGCTCGGCGGGGGCGTCCTCGTCGGCTCCGATCGAGGGCCCGACGGTCGTGGTCGAGGCCCGGTCGGGCGACACCGTGTGGTCGATCGCCCGCCGCGTCCGGCCCGACGGCGACGTGCGCCCGGTCGTGCAGGCGATCATCGCCGAGCGGGGCGGGGCCGAGCTCCAGGTCGGCGACGAGGTGCGGGTTCCGATCGGCTGATCCGGTGGCGGTGGCCGACCTCCGGCCCTCGGCCGGTAGGTTCGCGCCGTGCGCTGCCCACGGTGCTCGTCCCTGGAGGACAAGGTCGTCGACTCGCGCGCGTCCGACGACGGCACCGCGATCCGCCGGCGGCGGCACTGCCTCGCCTGCGAGCACCGCTTCACCACCTTCGAGCGCATCGAGGGGTCCGCGCTCGTCGTGCTGAAGAGCGACGGGCGCCGTGAGCCCTTCGACCGGGAGAAGGTCGTGGCGGGCGTGGTCGCGGCGGCGAAGAACCGTCCGATCACCCTGGAGCAGGTCGAGGATCTCGTCACCGCGGTCGAGCTGGCGCTGCGGGCGCTGGGCGCCGAGGTGGAGTCGTCCCGCGTCGGCGTCGCCGTGCTCGAACGGCTCCGGCACCTCGACGAGGTCGCCTACCTGCGCTTCGCCAGCGTCTACAAGGACTTCACCGACGTCGACGACTTCGCCGACGAGCTGCGCCGGCTCCGCAAGGACCCCGAGTCGTCGTACCCGCCGGGCTGAGTCGTCGGCGCGGCGGTCGGGCCGGTCAGCGGCGCCGCCGGACCCGCCAGAAGAGGACGCCGTCGTCCTCGAGCAGGGCGCGGGTGGTCCACGGCCGGTCGTCGCCGGGGCCGGGGCCGACCGCCACCCTCGGTCCGTCGCCGCCGACGAGGCGGGGGTCGAGGGTCACGTGGGCCTCGTCGACCAGGTCGGCCGCGAGGAAGGCCCCGGTCAGGCGGGGACCGCCCTCGAGCACGGCGGTTGCGACCCCTCGGTCCGCGAGCACGCGGAGCAGGCGCGCGAGGTCGATGCCGCCGGGACCCGTGGGCAGCTCGACGAGGTCCGCGCGCCCGGCGAGGGCGCGGCGGGCGTCGGAGGGGGCGTCGGCGCCGTGGACGATCAGCGGGCGGGGACCGGCCCCGTCGTCGTCGACGAGGAGCGGCAGGTCGGGCGGCACCGACAGCCGGGCCGACACGATCACCGCGGCGGGGTGCGGAGGCTGGCCCCGCCCGGCGCGCCCGGCCGCGAGGGCGGCGGCGGTGCGGACCGGGCGGTACCGCTCGATCGCGACGGTGGCGGCGCCGACGACCACCGCGTCGGCGAGGGCCCGGACGGCCGCGAACGCGGCCCGGTCGGCGGGGCCACCGAGCCCGCCCGACCGCCCGCCGACCGTTGCCGCCCCGTCGGCGGAGGACACGTCGAGGGCGATGACCCACGGCCGGTCGGTCGCGTCGCGGTCGTCGGCCAGCGCGTCGGCGAGGTCGACCGGGTCGACGGAGTGGGGGAGGAGCTGGCGCACGGACTCGGAGGCTACGGGCGGGCCCGGGTCAGCTCGCGCCCTGCTCCGCGTCGGGGTGGACCTCGGCCCGCACGGCGCGTAGCGCGTCGTTGAGCTGCTCGAGCTGCTCGGGGGCGAGGACGCCGGTGTACCAGCGCTCGATCGTCGCGACGTGGACGGGCAGGACCTCGGCGACCACCCCGCGGCCGGCGTCGGTCAGGACGGCGTAGGAGACGCGGCCGTCGGACTCGCAGGCGCGCCGCTCGACCAGCCCCCGCGCCTGGAGGCGGTCGACCAGGCGGGTGGCGCCGCTCGCCGACAGGCCCGCCTGGCGGGCGAGGTCGGCCATGCGCAGGCTGGCCCCCTCGGTGCGGCCGAGCCGGATCAGGACCTCGAACTCGGAGCCGGCGAGGCCGGCGGCGGCGAGGTCGGGGGCCAGCCTCCGCTCCATCGCGTTGGCGACCTCGAAGAGCAGGCCGACGGCGGTGAGGCGGGGGTCGTCGCGGCCGGTCGTCGTCTCGGTGGTGGGCTGGGTGGTGGGCATGGCGCCTCCCTGGTCGCGGGACCGATCCTAACAGGTACTTGCGCGCGCAACAATGATCCGGTATGGTTGCTTGCACATGCAACTAGTGCCCCAGGAGGCCGACATGAGCGAGACCGAGACCACCCCGCTGCCCGTCCGTGAGGTCGACGGCCTGACCGTGCCCCAGCCGGGCACCTACACCGTGGACGCGAGCCACTCGGAGCTCACCTTCTCCGTTCGCCACATGATGGTGTCGAAGGTCCGGGGCCGGTTCAACCAGGTCGCCGGCTCGATCCGCTTCGCCGAGGACCTCGTCGACTCGGTCGTCGAGGTCGACATCGACGTCGCCTCGATCGACACCAACGCCCCCGACCGCGACGCCCACCTGAAGAGCGCCGACTTCTTCGACGCCGAGCAGTACCCGTCGATCACGTTCCGCTCGACCGGCGTGCGCGACCTCAAGGGCGACTCCTTCACCCTGGAGGGCGACCTGACCGTCCGCGACGTCACCCGGCCGGTGAGCTTCACCGCCACCTACAACGGTGCCGGTCGGAACCCGTGGGGCCAGACCGTCGTCGGCTTCGAGGGCACCGTCGAGCTCGACCGCGAGGACTTCGGGCTCACGTGGAACCAGGCGCTCGAGACCGGCGGCGTGCTCGTCGGCAAGGTGGCCAAGATCGACATCGCCATCGAGGCCGCCGGCCCGGCCTGACCGGAGCCACCGACCGGTCCCGGTCCGACCGGGTTCCGAACGGCCCCGCCGGCGACGCCCGCGCCGGCGGGGCCGCCCCGTTTTCACAGGCCTGTGGATCGCCGGGCGGGAAATCCACCGCGATTTCCCCGCGAATCCACAGCGTGATCCCCTTCCGTTCCACAATCGGGGCTCCGTATGGTGCCCTCGTCGACGGGGCTGCGGTGCGGGGTCCTGGAATGAGGAGAGGGGTGTGGGCGCGTCCGGGAGGGCCCGGACGTGACTTTCTTGGCCGGTTCGCGAGGGTCTTCGGCGGGAGATTTCGCGAGCACGGCCTGACCTGGGACTTCGCGCCGCAGCTTCCGTTGACAGACCTGTAACTACCCTGGTGTAATTAGCGATCACGTCCACATCTTGTGGTCGGGGAGGGTCTGGATCCCCGTCGACCACAACCGGTTGTGGTCGTGGACGTGATCCCGGCAGGGTGGCCCCGATCGCGTCGAGCTGGGTCCCAGGCCCGGCGGAACCAACCCCAGTCACCGATCACCACGATCGCAGGAGACCCCCATGGCCCTCGCTCCCGAGCAGACCGGCATCGGCATCCGCCGGCACTTCACCCGGCCCGACGTGCATCCCTACGACGAGCTGACGTGGGAGCGGCGCGACGCCCGCATCACCAACTTCGCCGACGGCACGGTCGCCTTCGAGCAGCTCGGGGTCGAGTTCCCGACGACCTGGTCGGTCAACGCCACCAACATCGTCGCCCAGAAGTACTTCCGCGGCACGCTCGGCACGCCCGAGCGCGAGTCGTCGCTGCGGCAGGTGATCGACCGGGTCGCCGACACGATCACCACGTGGGGCGTCGAGGGCGGTTACTTCACCGACGCCGAGGAGGCCGAGGCCTTCCGGTCGGAGCTGAAGCACCTCCTCGTCACGCAGAAGGCGGCGTTCAACTCGCCGGTGTGGTTCAACATCGGCGTCGCCGGCGTCCCGCAGCAGGCCAGCGCCTGCTTCATCCTCTCGGTCGACGACCGCATGGACTCGATCCTCAACTGGTACCGGGAGGAGGGCACGATCTTCAAGGGCGGGTCCGGGGCCGGCGTCAACCTGTCGAAGATCCGCTCCTCGGTCGAGAAGCTCAAGGGCGGCGGCACCGCCTCGGGCCCGGTCAGCTTCATGCGCGGCGCCGACGCGTCCGCCGGCACGATCAAGAGCGGCGGCAAGACCCGCCGCGCCGCCAAGATGGTCATCCTCGACGCCGGCCACCCCGACGTCGAGGAGTTCATCTGGGTCAAGGCCCGCGAGGAGAAGAAGATCCGCGTCCTCGAGGAGGCCGGCTTCGACATGAGCCTCGACGGCAAGGACATGGCCTCGGTCCAGTACCAGAACGCCAACAACTCGGTGCGGGTCACCGACGAGTTCATGCAGGCGGTCGTCGACGACGCCGACTGGCAGCTCCGGGCGGTCACCAGCGGCGAGGTCGTCCGCACCGTGCGGGCCCGCGACCTGATGCGCCAGATCGCCACCGCCGCGTGGGAGTGCGCGGACCCGGGCATGCAGTTCGACACGACGATCAACCGCTGGCACACCGCCGCCAACACCGACCGCATCAACGGTTCGAACCCGTGCAGCGAGTACATGCACATCGACAACTCGGCCTGCAACCTGGCGTCGATCAACCTGCTGCACTTCCTGCGCGACGGCGCCTTCGACGTCGACGGCTTCCGCCAGGCGTGCGCGGTGATGTTCACCGGCCAGGAGATCCTCGTCGGCCGGGCCGACTACCCGACCGACCCGATCGCCGAGAACAGCCGCAAGTTCCGCCAGCTCGGCCTCGGCTACGCCAACCTCGGCGCCCTGCTGATGGCCACCGGCGCCCCGTACGACTCCGACCAGGGCCGGGCGTGGGCCGCCGCCATCACCGCGCTGATGACCGGCCACGCGTACGAGATCTCGGCCCGCACCGCGGCCCGGATGGGCCCCTTCGCCGGGTACCACGAGAACCGCGAGCCGATGCTGCGGGTGCTCGACATGCACCGCGCCGCGGCGGCCGACATCGACGAGGAGCTCGTGCCCGCCGAGCTGCTCGGCGCCGCCCAGCAGTCGTGGGACGAGGCGTGCGAGCTGGCCGCCGAGTTCGGGGTCCGCAACTCGCAGGCCTCGGTGCTGGCCCCCACCGGCACGATCGGCCTGATGATGGACTGCGACACCACCGGCATCGAGCCCGACCTCGGCCTGGTCAAGACGAAGAAGCTGGTCGGTGGCGGGACGATGTCGATCGTCAACCAGACCGTCCCGCGGGCGCTGCGGAACCTCGGCTACGACGAGGCCGCCATCGCCGAGATCGTCGCCTACATCGACGAGCACAAGACGATCGTCGGCGCCCCGAACCTCGCGCCCGAGCACCTGGCGGTGTTCGCCTGCTCGATGGGCGACAACACCATCCACTACCTCGGGCACGTGAAGATGATGGCGGCGGTCCAGCCGTTCATCTCCGGGGCCATCTCCAAGACGGTCAACATGCCGAACGAGGTGACCGTCGACGAGGTCGAGCAGCTCCACGTCGACGCCTGGCGCATGGGCGTGAAGGCCATCGCGATCTACCGCGACGGCTGCAAGGTCGCCCAGCCGCTCTCGATGACCAAGAAGGAGGGCGCGGCCGACGACGCCGAGTCCGCCGGACAGGTCGTCGAGCGGGTGGTCGAGCGCGTCGTCGAGAAGGTCGTCACCGTCAAGGAGCCGGTCCGCAAGAAGCTGCCCCGGTCCCGGCGCAGCCGCACCTTCGAGTTCCGCGTCGCCGACTGCAAGGGGTTCGTCAGCGTCGGCGAGTACGAGGACGGCCGGCCCGGCGAGATCTTCATCCGCATCTCGAAGCAGGGCTCGACCCTCGCCGGCATCATGGACGCCTTCGCGGTGTCGATCAGCTACGGCCTCCAGTACGGCGTGCCGCTGCGGGCCTACGTCGAGGCGTTCACCAACACCCGGTTCGAGCCGGCCGGCATGACCGACGATCCCGACATCCGGATCGCCTCGTCGCTGGTCGACTACATGTTCCGGCGCCTCGCCGTCGAGTACCTGTCCCACGAGGAGCGCATGGAGCTCGGCATCCTCACCGTCTCCGAGCGCACCCAGCCGACCCTGCCCGGCGTCGAGGAGACCGTCACCGAGACGGCCCAGGGCTCCGACATCCCGGCCGACCCGAAGTCGGTGCCGTCGGCGTCGGAGCTGGCTCGCGAGCTGGCCGACGCCGACCCCGACGGCCCGGACGCCCCCCGGACCCCGCCGAGCCTGCTCGAGCGGGCCGGTGTCCTCGACGACACCCCGGCGCCGTCGGTGCCGCAGGTGCAGCCGGAGGTCCGGCACGCGGACGCCCCCTACTGCATGCAGTGCGGCGTCCAGATGATCCGGGCCGGCTCCTGCCACGCCTGCCCCGACTGCGGCTCCACCAGCGGCTGCAGCTAGATCCCACCGGTTCCATCCCGGCCCCCCGGCGACCCCGGTCCACCCCCGCGGTGGGCCGGGGTCGTCCGCGCCCGGGACCGCCGGACGACAGAATCGGGGTCCCATGACGATCCCCGCGGAGACGCCCGGCGCGGCCGGCCCCGAGGTCGGCGCGCCCGCGTGGGGCGAGCGACTCGTCGTGATCCTCGCGGTGGTCGTGAGCGGGCTGGCGTTCCTCGCGGCGGTGTCACCGTGGGCGACCGAACCGCCCGGCTACTCGCTCGACGGGTTCAACGTCGCGGTCTGGGGCGAGGGGGCCCGGGCCGCGGTCGACGATCCGGTCGCCAGCCGGCTCGGAGGCCGGCGCCTCACCGGCGACCGGTACGCGGATCACCCGCCCCTCACCGTGTGGGCGACGGCGGTGGCGACGGGGGTCGGCGGCGACCGTCCGCTCGTCGTCCGCAGCCCCGCGCTGGTGGCCGGGCTGCTGTCGCTCGCGGTGCTGGCCCTCATCCTCCGCGACCTGGAGCTCGACGTGATCGCGGTGGTGGGCGGGGTCGTGCTGAGCGCGACCAGCGGGATGTTCCTGGCGTACGGGGCGATGCTGGACACGCCGATGGTCTCGCTGCCCGTGGGCCTCGCCGCGGTCCGGGTCGGGCTGCGGGCGCGGCAGGGCCGACCGCCCCGTCCGGGGGTGGCGGTCGCGGTCGGTGTGCTGGCCGGCCTGGCCGGCTGGCAGGCGGCGCTGACGGTGGGGCTGGTGGTGTTCGCCGTCGTGCGGCGCGCCCGGCGGGCGGCGGCGGCGCTCGCGTCCGGCCTGATCGCGGGCCTGGCCGCGACGGCAGGGTGGATCGCCTGGGTCCTCGGCGACCTAGGGCCGCTGTGGCGCCAGGCCGCCGTCCGGGCCGGTTCCGGCGGGGGCGAGGCCCCCTGGATCGCCACCCAGCCGCCGTACCTCCGAGACCTGTACGGATGGGGGCTCCTCGCCGCCGTGGTCATCGGGGTCCTGCTCGCCGGGTTCCGTCCCCGGCGGCCGGGCGGGGCCTCGGGGGAGCGGTACGTGGTCGCCGTGCTCCTCGTCACGATCGCCGGCTACGCCGTGCTGTTCCGCAACGGCGCCGCCGTGCACGACTACTGGACCTACTGGGGGGTCGCCCTGGTCGGGGTGGCCACCGCCGTGCTCATCGACCGGGCGGCGTCGGTGGTGCGCGACCAGCCCCGTGACGTGGCGATCGCGACCCGCGCCGGGATCGGGATGGTCGTCGTGGGCGCGGCGGTCGCATCCTGGGCGCAGCCGTCGGTCGCGGAGCAGCGGATACGCGACGGTCTCGACCTCCGGGCCGCGGTCGCCCACCTCCCGGTGGCCGACTCCCCGGAGGCGGAGGTCGTCGCCGTGTACCCGACCCGGGAACGGGTGCCCTGGGTCGAGTACGCGGTGAGGGGCCGGGCGGTGAGCGTCTGGTCGAGGGAGGGTCTGGCCGAGCTGCCTCCCTCGCTGCCCGTGCTCGTGATCCTCTCCGGGGAGCCGTCGCCGGCCCTCCGGGACCGGGCGGACGTCGTGACCGAACGCTTCGCGGTGCTGCCGGCGGGCGACCTCGTCGAGCACCTGGGCGGGTAGGTGGCCGCCGACCTCGACGCGCGACGGGAGGCCCGGCCGTGGTGGTGCGTCGCGGCGCCGGGCCTCCTCGTCGGCGCGGTGAGCGCCCTGATCGGTCTGGACCGCCGCCCGCTGTGGCTCGACGAGGCCTTCAGCCTCGGCGCCGTCCACCAGTTGCGCCCGGCGCTCCGCTCCACCGGCGGCACGATGGCGCTCTACTACCTGCTGCTCCGGGGCTGGCTCGTGGTCGGCGAGTCGGTCTGGTGGATGCGCGCCCTGTCGGTGGCCCTCGCTCTGATCGCGCTGGCGGTCACGGTGCTGGTCGCCCGGCGGGTGGTCGGCGACGGTGGCGCGGCCGTCGTCGGCGTGGTCGTGGGGCTGTCGCCGATGTGGGTCGCCTACGCCCAGGAGGCACGCTCCTACGCCCTGGTGATGGCCCTGGTGTCGACGTCGTGGTTGGCGGTCGTACGCGGCATCGACGACGCCGCACCGGTCGCCGCGCGCCGACGCTGGTGGCGGGTGCACCTCGTGTGCGCGCTGGTGCTCCCGGCGGCGCACGGCCTCGCCGTTCTCCAGCTCGTCGCCCAGGTCCCCGTCGTCGCCGCGGCCCGACCCGACCGGGCGACCGCCGTGCGCGCCGGGCGCAGCCTGCTGGCCGTCGCCGCGTCGACCGTCGCCCTCCTCGCGGTGGGGGCCGACGAGGTGGGCGCGTGGGCGCCGCCGGCGTCGGTGGCCGCCGCCCGGCAGGTCGCCGGCCGCTTCACCTCGACGCGGCCAGCGCTGGCGGTCGCGCTCGGCCTGGTGGTCGTGATCGGGATCGTCGCCTCGGCCCGACGGGCGTCGATCCTCCCGGCCGGTCCGGAGCGGGCGCGGACGCTGGTCCCGGCGGCGTGGGGCGTGCTCCCGCTGATCCTGCTGATGCTCCTCTCGACCGTCCGGCCGTCGATGATCGCCCGCTACGCCGTCGGCGCTGCGCCCGGCCTGGCGCTGCTGCTCGTCGTGGCGATCGACGCCGTCGCGCGCGATCGGCGCGCGGTCCGGGTGGCGCTCGTCGGCGCCCTGGTGCCGGCACTGGTGGTCGGCCGGATCGACCGCCACGAGGCGCGGGTCGCGGACTGGCGGATGGCGGCCGCCGTCGTCGCCGAGCACGCCGAACCGGGCGACACGCTGTTGCTCGCGCGCGACACGACGACCCGGCCCCCGTTCGAGGCGGCCTGGCGGGAGGTCGACGCGGAGCCGGTCGCCCTCGTCGCGCCCGATCGCCCGTTGGGGGCGGTCCTGCGCATCGAGCCACGGGAGATCCCGAACGACGAGCGGTGGAGGGCCGCGCGGGGGGCCGATCGCCTGTGGATCGTGGGCAGCGTGAGGGACCGCGAGCTCGACCGGCTGCCGCACGTCACCGAGGGCTGGGGGCCGCTACCGGCGACCCACCGGGAGGTCGGTCGGTGGATCGACGACGCCGGTGACGTCACGGTCGTGCTGCTCGAACCGGTCGCCGGTCCCCGCGGGTGACGAGGCCGACCTCGACCGTGAGCCACACCGCGGCGGCGACCAGCAGAGCGGCGAGGCCGAACACCACCGGATCGGGCCATCCGCTCCACGCGGCGAGGGCCCGGACCTGTCCGCCGGGGCCGACGCCGGGCCCGCCCCACCAGCCCGGGACGGCGCGACGCAGGGCTTCGCCCTGGAGCAGGGCCGCGAAGCCGAGCACGACCCACGGTGCCCGGCGCGGCGCGAGGCGCACCACGCCGATCGCGGCGAGGACGGCGACGCCGACGAGGCCGGCGAACAGGTACCGGCCCTGGATGAACGGATGCGTGCCGGTGCGCACGTGGAGGTCCCAGGCGCGGATCAGCACCATCGCGCCGAGCAGCCCGACCGGGGCGAGCAGGGTCGCGCGTTGGCGCACCGAGGCCGGTGTCGTGCGGGTCGACGGTAGGAGGGCGACCACGGCGACCGCGGCGACGGCGACCGTCGCGATCAGCGCGAGCCACCAGGGGAAGCGGATCGTGTACCAGCCGAACGCGCCCCAGAAGCGTCGGTTCAGGTCCCCGGCGAAGCGGCCGAGGAAGTCGACGACCGACGGGTCGAAGCCCGGCGGTCGGTCGGCGGTGGTCAGCCGGGCGTCCTCGGTGGTCGGGGTGAACCGACCGTGCCGGAGCCGGTTGCCGACGTACCACCACCCGGAGACGAGCAGGGTGAGCGCCCCGACGATCGCCGTCGCCGCCACCGCGCCGACCGTCCGCGGGCGATCGGCGTCCTCGTAGGTCGCGGTGTCGTCGTTCGTCGCGGTGTCCTCGCTCGTCGGGGCGCGCGCACCCACCGCGTAGGCGATCGCCGCCGCGACGGGGAAGGCGAGGCCGAAGGCCTTGGTGAGGGCGGCCAGCCCGCACGTCAGGCCGACGAGCAGGGCCGTCCGCAGGGACCGGTCGCCGCGGGCCACGCCGGCCAGCAGGGCGACGAGGACCCCGCCCAGCAGGGTGAGGAGGTTGTCGTTGTTCAGGGTCGAGCCGATGTGGGTCAGCATCGGCACGCCCGCCACCGCGATGGCGGCGGTGAGCGGGCCGGGCTCGCGGAGCCCCATCCGTCGCGCCGCGCACCAGGCGAGCCACGGCAGCGGCGTGACGAGGGCGACGTTCACCAGGCGCAGCAGCGCCAGCTCCCGGGCGAGGGACCACGAGTCGCCCGTCAGGGCCCGTTCGACCCTCAGCACCGTCGCCATCGCCTGGTAGTAGAGCGGAGGGTGCTGGGGCATCTGGTTGACGACCGACTCCGGGTCGGCGCCGTCGCCGTCGTCCCACGCCGGCCGGTCGGCCTCCAGGGGCGCCTCCGCTCGCGGGTGCCGACGGTAGGAGGTCGGCGTGGCCACCTCCCCGGAACGGGGGCAGGCTCGCGTGGCCGCCGCGTGCTCGCGGCATAGGCGGTACACGGACCGCTGGCTGTTCAGCCCGTCGTAGTCCGGGTAGGCGCCGCCGTCGGCGAGGTGGAGCACCAGGGCGAGGTGGGCCGGCTCGTCGGGCGCCTCGGCCAGCGGTGCGACGACCGACCAGGTCGCGGCGAGGCAGGCGAAGAGGGCGACCGTGGCGGCCACGGCCCGCGGGACGCCGATCGACCTCGGCGCGGCCTCCGGGCCGTCGGGCACGACCGCGGAACCTACCGCACGCCCGTCGCGGCGGGCCCGGACCGTTGCGCCCTCAGGCCTCGGGGTCCGGGGTCCAGGTGAAGCGGGGATCGCGGCGCTCGGCGAAGGCGACGAGGCCCTCGACGGTGTCGGGGCTGGAGGCGACGATCTGCTGCCAGCGTCCGTCGATCTCCGGGTCGAGACCGCCGCGGGTCGCCGCGTCGACGATCTCCTTGCTCGCGACCTGGGTGAGCAGCGAGCGACGGGTGGTAATCAGGGTGGCCAGCTCCCCGGCGCGGTCCGCCAGCGCGTCGGGCGCGTGGACCTCGTCGACCAGGCCGATGCGCTCGGCCCGCGCCGCGTCGATCAGCTCGGCGGTGAACAGCAGGTGCTTGGCGGCGGACGGGCCGACCAGGCCGACCAGGCGGGCGGTGGCGCTGGCGGGGTAGACGATCCCGAGCCGGGCGGGGGTGACACCGAAGCGGGCCGTCGTGTCGGCGAGGCGCAGGTCACAGGCGACGGCCAGCTCGGTGCCGCCGCCGACGCACGCCCCGCGGATCACCGCGATCGTCGGCTTCGGGAACGACGCCAGCGCCTCGTCGGCGGCGACGTTGGCGGCGCGGTAGTCGGCCGGGTCGACCTCGGCCAGGCCGCCGATGTCGGCGCCCGCGCAGAAGTGGTCGCCGGTGCCGCGGACCAGCAGCAGGCGGACGGCCGCGTCACCCGCCAGGTCGTCGCACACCGCCGCGATGGCCCGCCACATGGCGTAGGTGACGGCGTTGCGCTTCTCGGGTCGGTCGAGCCACAGCGTGGCCATCCCGTCGGCGACGTCGACGCGCAGGCCGTCGGGGAGCGGCCCGGTCATCGGACGATGCCCGCCTCGGCCAGCACCTCGTCGGTGTGCTCGCCGAGCCGCGGTGGGCGGGACCGGATGCCGGTGTGGCTGCGGGTCATCTTGATCGGCTGTCCGGCGAGGCTCACCGGACGGGAGCCGTCGGGCTGCTCGACCTCGACGATCATCTCCCGGGCGGCGACGTGCGGGTCGGCGTACACCGCCGCCATGTCGTTGACCGGTCCGACCGGCACCCGGCCGCCCAGCCGTTCGACGATCTCGGCGGTCGTGTGCGCCTCGGTCCACGCCCGCAGCTCGACGTCGAGCTCGGGGCGGTTCAGCAGCCGGTGGATCGAGGTCGAGAACCGTTCGTCGTGGGCCAGCTCCGGGCGTCCGATCAGATCGCAGAGGTCGATGAACACGACGTCGGACGGCGAGCCGAGCGCGCAGTGGCCGTCGGCGGTCGGGTACACGTCGAACGGGGCGATCAGGGGGTGGCCGTTGCCGGTGGGGCCCGGGATCCAGCCCAGGTAGGAGTGCTGGTAGACGGCTCCCTCGCAGAGCGACAGCACGGCGTCGTACATGGCGACGTCGACGAACTGGCCCCGCCCCGAGGTGCGGGCCTCGATCACGGCGGCGAGCAGGCCGACGGTGGCGAGCGTGCCGCTGAAGATGTCGCCGACGCTCGGCCCGCACTTCATGACCGTGCCGTCGGCGCTCCCGGTGATCGACACCAGGCCGCCCATCGCCTGGGCGACGACGTCGTAGGCGGGCCACGCCGAGTACGGGCTCTCGCCGGTGCGGGGATCGCCGAACCCGCGGACCGCGGCGTAGACCAGCCGGGGGTTGACCTCGGCGAGGACCTCGTAGCCGACACCGAGGCGGTCCATCACCCCGGCCCGGCTGTTCTCGACGACGACGTCGGCGGTGGCGGCGAGGGCGAGGAACGTGTCCCGGTCGGCGTCGTCCTTCAGGTCGAGCACGATCGACCGCTTCCCGCGGTTGATGCTGGCGAAGTAGCCGCCGTAGGCCTGCTCGGTGTCCTCCCCGGTGAAGGGCCCCGGGAAGCGGGTCATGTCGCCCGTCGGCGGTTCGACCTTCACCACGTCGGCGCCGAGGTCGGCGAGCAGCATCGTGCAGTACGGGCCGGCGAGCGCCTGGGTCAGGTCGAGGACCCGGACCCCGGCGAGCGGACCCGGGGTCGGATCTTCGGTCAACTCGGTCTCCGATCGGGTGGGTCCGGCGATCGTACGGTGGACGACGCCGGGGCGTGGCAGCATGCGACCCAACGACCGTGAGGAAGGGGGAGGTCGTCGATGGGCGAGCGGTCGGAGGTGGCCATCGTCTTCTGCGACCTCGTCGACTCGACGGCGATCCTGTCGCGCCTCGGTGACGTGGCCAACGACGAGTTGCGCCGCGACCTGTTCGCCGCCCTCCGGGCCCCGGTCGCCGCGGCGGCCGGGGAGGAGGTCAAGACGCAGGGTGACGGGATGATGGCCGTGTTCCCCTCGGCCGACGACGCGGTGGCGGGAGCGGTCGAGATGCAGCTCGCGGTGGCCCGCCTCGACGCCCGCGACCGGGACCTGCGGCTCGCCCTGCGGGTCGGGGTCGGATGGGGGGAGGCCACGTCGGAGGAGAACGACTGGTTCGGCACGCCGGTCGTCGAGGCCGCCCGCCTCTGCGGGGCGGCGCGGGCCGGTCAGGTGCTGATCACCGACGCCACCCGGCGCGCCCTGGTCGACGCCGAGCGCGACGGCCTCGTCGACGTCGGGGCGATCGTGCTCAAGGGGCTTCCCGAGCCTCGCCGGACCTGGGCGGTGCCGTGGGCGAGGGAGTCGGAGTCGGGGCCGATCCCGGTCCCCCCGGCTCTCCAGGTGCCGATCGGCTCGACCCTGGTCGGCCGGGACGGGGAGCGGGTGCGGCTCCTGGCCGCATGGGATGCCGCGGACGCCGGTCGGCCCCGGGCGGTCGTCGTTCACGGCCCGGCGGGGGCGGGCGCCACCCGGCTGGCGGCGGAGCTGGCCGGCGAGGTCGGCGACGCCGTGGTCCTCTCGGGACGGGCGACCGCCGGCGGCGACGGGACCGAGGTGCTGGCCGAGGCGCTCCGCTGGTTCGTGACCGGGTCCGACCGCGACGATCTGCGGCGCCTCGTGGACGACCTCCGACCCGACCTCGATCGGGCCCTGCCGTCGATCGCGGCCCGGCTCGGACCGGCCCCGGTCGAGCCGGACCGTCCCGGCACCGACCGGGCGTCGGGGCACGGCCCCGCCGGGTCCGCCCTCGTCGACCTCTTCGACCGGATCAACGCCGAGCACCCGGTCCTGCTGGTCGTCGACGACGCCCACCTGCTGGGACCGGTCGGGGTCGAGGTCGTCGACGGCCTGATCGCGGGCCGGGCGCCGGACCGGCGGGTGGTGGTCGTGGCGGGCCGGACCGGCGGCGGGGCCGGTGGCGGGTTGGAGGAGCTGCGGGCGAGGTGGGCGGGTCGCGACGGGGTGGACGAGGTCGCCCTGGGACCGCTGGCCGACGACGCGGTGGCCGAGCTGCTGGGACTCGAGGTCGAGGGCACCGCGCTGGCCGAGGTGCGCGAGGCCACCGAGTCGCTCGCGGGTCGGGTCGTCGCCCTCCGGCGCCACCTCCCGACCGGACCGCTGACGCCGGCCGACGTGCGTAGGGCGGTGGCCGGCACCGCGCCGTACAAGGGCCTCGGTCTGTTCGGTCCCGAGGACCGCGGTCTGTTCCACGGACGCGATCGGCCGCGCGACCAGGTGCTGGAGCGCCTGGCGCACTCCCGCGTGGTGGTGCTGGTCGGCGCGTCGGGCAGCGGCAAGTCGTCGCTCGTGCGCGCCGGTGTGCTGCCCGCCCTCGCCGACGGCGCCCTGCCGGGTTCGGCGCGGTGGCCCCAGGCGACGATCGTGCCCGGTCGCGACCCGATCGGCGCGGTGGAGGAGGCGATCGACCGCATCGGCGCCGACGGGGTGCTGTTCGTCGACCAGCTCGAGGAGATCGCCACGCTCGGCCTCACCGGGTCGGTGCGGGCCGGCTTCGTGGGGGCCCTGACCCGGGCCGACGGGGGTCCCCACCGGGTGATCGCCACCCTGCGGGCCGACCTGGTCGGTGCGGTCGCGGCGATCCCGGGCGCCAGCGCATTGCTCGACCAGTCGACCCTGTTCCTGCCCCCGATGACCGAGGCCGAGATGCGCGCCGCCATCGAGCAGCCGGCGGCGGCGGTCGGGCTCCGCCTGGAGGCGGGGCTGGTCGATCTCGTGCTCGCCGACGTGGGAGGGCGCCACGCCGCCCTCCCGCTCGTGTCCCACGCCATGTACGAGACGTGGCAGCGCCGCCGGGGCAACGTCCTGACCGTCGCGGCCTACCGGGAGGCGGGCCGGGTCGAGGGCGCCGTCGCCCGCACGGCGGACGATGTCTACCGCCGCCGCCTCGACGCGGCCGCGCAGGGGGTGGCGCGGACGCTGCTGCTGGCGCTGGTCGAACCCGGCGAGGGCGCCGAGGACTCGCGGCGGGCGGTCCCCCGCCGCGACCTGGTCGCGTCGGCGGGGGACGCCGCGGACGGGGCGGGCGTGGCGGACCGGGTCATCGAGGCACTGGTGGCATCGAGGCTGCTCACCACCGACGCCGACGACGTCGAGCTGGCCCACGAGGCCCTGATCCGGGCCTGGCCCCGCCTCCGGGGATGGCTCGACGAGGATCGCGAGGCGATCGTCGTGCACCGCCGGCTGGGCCGCTCGGCGGTGGAGTGGGACCGCGGCGGGCGGAGCGAGGCTGACCTGTTCCGCGGCGGCCGCCTCGACACCGCCGTCGAGGTGGTCGAGGGCTCGGGCCGGGCCCTCGCCGAGACCGAGCAGGCCTTCCTCGACGCGTCGGTCGCGCTCCGCGAGCGGGAGGCGGACGCGGCGGCCGCCGCCGCCCGCCGCGATCGACGGACCAACCGGCGCCTGCGGGCCCTCCTCGCGGTCGGGGTGCTGGCGCTGCTCGTCGCGGCGGTGGCCGCGGTGGCGGCGGTCCGACAGCGCGACACCGCCCAGGCCCTCGCCGACGCCGCCGACGCGAGGGCGGCCGCGCTCCGCATCGGGGCGGTGGCATCGGAGGATCCCGGCCTCGCGCCGCTGGTCGCCGCCGAGGCCCATGCCCTGGCTTCCGGGCCCGAGACCACCGCCGGCCTTCTCGCGGCGCTCGTCACCGACGGGCGCTGGGTCTCCTCGGTCGACCTCGGCGGAGACGGGATCGTGGCCTTCGCCCCCGAGACCGCCGAGGTGGTGGTGGTGACGTCGGGTGCGATCGAGCGGCGCCCGGTCACGGGCGGGTCGCCGACCCGGGTCGAGCTCATGCCGGGGCTCGGCACGCCCGTGGGAACGTCGCCCGACGGCACGGCGGTCGTGGTTCAGCGGGCCTCGGGCGAGCCGACCGGAGACGGGGTCGTGCACCTCGGCATCCCGACGACGCTCACGGTCCTGGACCTCGACGGAGAGATCGCCTGGTCGGCGACCCTGCCCGACAGCGAACGCCTCCTGCCCGGGGACACCGGCCAGGTGGAGGTGGCGGTGTCCGACGGTGGCGAGCACCTCGTGACCGTCGCCGAGGACGGGATCGTCGTGCGTTCCCTCAGCGAGCTCGGCCGGATGATCCCGGTACCGGCCGGCGACCACGTGGCGGCGATGACGATCAGCCGCGACGGCACGCGGGTGGCGGTCGCCGTCGCCGCGGAGCCGGACGCGACCGGGACCGACGCCGGCGGGCCCGTCGTGGCGCCGACGGGTGCCTCGACCGTCGCCGTGATCGACGTCGCGACCGGCGATCCGATCTCGACCGTCGAGTCGCCCTCGCCGGTGGTCGGGCTCGACCTCTCGCCGGACGGTGACCGACTGGCCATCTCGGTGACGCCGTCGTTCGGGTCCGCGATCTCCTACGGCGTGGACGACCTGCCCCAGGTGAGCACGCCGACCGTGTACGTCGCGGCGGTCGACCGCCTCGAACGGCCCGATCGCGCGGTCGCCGGCCGGTCGCGAGGCTGGGTCGGCGGCGACGTCGCGATCGTGGACGCCGGTTGGGTCCTGGTCGTCCCCGGTGAGCGGGAGGATCGCGGCGACATGCCCTACCGCGCCGGCACGGACGGGACGGCCGACGTCGTGGGCGACGGGCGTTGGCTCGTCACCGACTCGACCGGCGCGACCGGACGCCACCTGGAGATCCACGACCGTCGCCGGGCGCGGGGCCTCCTGTCCGAACCGGTCGGACCGGCCGACACGTCCCGCATCGTCCGGGCGGGGCGATGGATCGTCGCCCAGGTGGCCGGACCGGTGATCCCCGTCGGGGCCGGCCCGAGGGTGGTGGTGCTCGATGCCGACACCGGGGTCCTACGGGCCGACACGAGCGGGGTGCTGGGTGGGGCGGCCGCCGACCGCGCCCTGGTCGACGGCCGCCTGGTGACGCTGCCCGACCTCGAGCCGGTGGGCGCCGCGGAGGGGAGCGACGCCCTGATGCGCGGCGAGCTGGCTCCGGACGGGGCCGGCGTGGCCGTGGTCGTCGGCTCCTCGCTGGTCGTCCGCGACGCCCTGACCGGAGCGGACCGCACCGGCGGGGTGACGCTGCCGGGCAGCCAGGACGGGGCGGGGGAGGCGGAGGCGACGATCCGGTTCGACGCGGACGGCGGCCGCGCCGTCGTCCGGACCACGACCGGCGATGTGTGGGTGGTCGACCTCGCGACCGAGGAGGTCGTCACCACCGCCAGCGGCGTGACCGCGGCCGCGCTCGATCCGACCGGGACCGTGCTGGTCCTCGGATCGCGCACGGGTGAGGCCTCGGTGCGCGACGTCGACGGCGACGGCGCGGGCTCCGCGCTGAGCGCGGCCGGCGAGATGATCGAGGGGATCGACCTGGCGATCGGACCTTCGGGGGACCTGCTGGCCGCGGTCAGCACGGGCGCGACGACGACGCTGCACGACCTCGGGCCGGCCCGCTCGGTCGTCACGCTGCCGACGCCCGTCAGCGCCCTCACGGTCGGAGGCGACCGGCTGCTGCTCGGCACGCCGGTGGGGCTCGTCTCGCTGTCGTTCGACGTCGACGCGTGGGCGGAGGAGGCGTGCCGACGGACCGGGCGCACCCTCACGCCCGCCGAATCGGAACGCTTCTTCCCCGGCCGTGCCCCCCGGCGGGCGTGTGGGGACACCGGGTGACGACGCCGCGTCCCGGCAGCGGCGCCCGGCCCGTGGCAGCCTGACCGAACCCCGCCAGGAGGACGCCCGTGAGCACGATCCCCACCGTCACCGGCGAGGTCGACGTCGCCGACCTCGGTCGCACCTACATGCACGAGCACGTCTTCGTGCTCACCGCCGACGTCCAGCAGAACTACCCCGACGAATGGGGCAGCGAGGACGACCGCGTCGCCGACGCCGTCGAGCGGCTGGGGGCGCTGGCCGCCCAGGGCGTCCGTACGATCGTCGACCCGACGGTCGTCGGGCTCGGTCGCTACATACCGCGGATCCAGCGGGTCGCCGAGCAGGTGCCCGACCTGAACATCGTGGTGGCGACCGGTTGCTACACCTACGACGAGGTGCCGTTCTTCTTCCACCACCGGGGTCCGGCCCTGAGCGAGGCGCTCGGGGTCGAGGTCCCCGACCCGATGGTCGACCTGTTCGTCGGCGACCTCACCGACGGCATCGCCGGCACCGGGGTCCGCGCCGCGTTCCTGAAGTGCGCCATCGACCGGAAGGGCCTGACCCCGGGCGTCGAGCGCGTGATGCGGGCGGTCGGCCGGGCCGCGCTAGCCACCGGCGCGCCGGTCACGGTGCACACCCACCCCGGCGGCGAGACCGGCTGGGAGGTGCAGCGGGTGCTGGTCGAGGAGGAGGGACTCGACGCGGGGCGGATCGTGCTCGGCCACAGCGGCGACAGCACCGACGCCGACCACCTCTCCGCCCTCGCCGAGGCCGGGTTCGTGCTGGGCATGGACCGCTTCGGCATCGACCTCGAGCTGCCGTTCGAGGCCCGGTGCGACATCGTGGTCGAGCTGTGCCGTCGCGGGTTCGCCGGGAGCATGGTGCTGTCCCACGACGCCGCCTGCTACATCGACTGGATCGACCCGAACGTCATCGCGTTCATGCCGAACTGGAACTACCTCCACATCGAGCGCGACGTGCTGCCGTACCTGCGGGACCACGGCGTGACCGACGAGCAGATCGACACGATGCTCGTCGCGGTGCCGCGTCGCTACTTCGGGGGCTGACCTGCGGTTCCGCGGTGCGACCCCGCCCCACCCCCGGCTAACATGACCACTGCGGGTCACCGCACCGTCACCCACGGCGGCGCGGGACCCGGATGGCAGGGGCACCGAGCGCGACAGGAGAGCGAAGGGTGGACGACGCGGAGGCCGTCGCGGGCGACCACGTCGCGGCGCGCTCGTCGTACGGTCACGGCGCGCTCGACCCGGTCACCTTCGCGGCGACCGTCGCGGGGTCGAGCGACCTGACCTTCGTGGTCGCCGCCGACACGACCGTCACCTGGATCAGCGACGCGGTCGCCGACCTGCTCGGCCACGATCCGGCCGACGCCGTCGGCCGCTCGATCGCCGAGTACGTGCACCCCGACGACATCGGGCGCGCCGCCGAGGTGGTCGCGCTGGCGGCCGCCGGCGCGTTCGACCGCACGCCGATCACTCCGGCCCTGTACCGGGTCCGCAAGGCCGACGGCGACTGGGTCAGCCTGGAGGTCAACGCGGCGCGGAGCCCGATCGGCGACGGGTCGATGGTGCTGATGGCCCGCGTCGGCGGCGACCTCGTCCTCGCCGACCGCCTGCTCGAGGCGGTCACCGGGCACCAGCCCTTCGACACCCAGGTCGACCTCGTCCTGGAGATGGGCAGGTGGCGGCACCCCAGCGACGGCTACGCCATCCGCTACCGCGACCTCGACGGCGTCCCGCGCGCCCGGACGTCGGACGTGACCCCGGCGCTGGCCGGCCTCGACCGGCTCGACGGGCCCACCCCGTGGGATCGGGTCCGGGCCACCGGTACCGACCAGACGGTCGACGACGTGGCCGGACTCGATCCCGACGACGAGGTGATCGGGCCGGCGCTCGCCGCCGCCGTCCTCGACGCCGGCTACTCGGGCTGCATCGCGGCGACGGTGCCCGACCCCCTCCACCCGGAGGGTGCGTGCATCGTCATCTGGACCAGCGCCCACGGGCCGACCTCCGCCGGCCACCGGTACGCGCTCGGCACCATGCGGCGGGCCCTGACGCTGGTGCTCCAGCAGCGGGCCCAGCTCGCCCAGCTCGAGCAGGCCGCCCGCATCGACGACCTGACCGGCGTGGCGTCGCGGGCGCGCTTCTTCGAGGTGCTGGCCGTGGCCGAGGAGGCCGGTCGGGCCGACGGCCCCAGCGGCGGCTCGGGCGGGCCCGCCGTGGGTCACGCGCTGCTGTACGTCGACCTCGACGGGTTCAAGGCCGTCAACGACACGCTCGGGCACCGGGCCGGCGACGACGTGCTGCGCGAGACGGCGCGCCGGATCGCCGCGGTCATCCCCGACGGGGCCACGATCGGCCGGCTCGGCGGTGACGAGTTCGCGGTGCTCTGCCCGGCGGGCACGGCCGAGGCCGGGGCGGCGGACGTCGCCGCCACCATCGTCTCGGCGGTCGCCGCGCCCGTACCCATCGCCGGCGTCGAGGTCGCCGTGGGTGCGTCGGTCGGGGTGGCGGTCGGCGAGCCGGGGCAGCGGCCCCAGGCCGTGCTCGACGCCGCCGACGCCGCCCTGTTCGAGGCCAAGGCCGACGGCCGCGGCCGCTGGCGCCTCGCCCGCACCCGCGGCTGACGCTCCCGTCACCGAAGCGGCGCGTGGAACCCGCCGCCCGAGGCGGGAAGCGCGCGCCACTACGGGGTCTAGGACGAGGGCAGGGTGAAGGGGGCGCCGTCGACGCGATCGACGGTGGCGAACTCCTCGACGGGGCGGCGGCGCAGGCGGGTGGCCTGGTGGACCGGGGTGCCCAGGCCGAGGAGGGCGACGATCGCGTGGTGCTCGGGCAGGCGGAGCAGCGGGGCGACGTCGGGCTCGGCGGCGGCGAGGAACGTGGTGAGGACCCCGCCGAGGCCCCGGGCGCGGGCGGCGAGCAGGACGTTGTGCACGAACGGGTAGATCGACGCCCCGCCGACGACCGACGGCCGGTCCAGGTCGCGGTCGGTCACCGCGAGCGCCCGCAGGTCGCAGGAGATCACCAGCACCTCGGGCACGTCCTCGATGCGCTCGAACATCGGGTGGGGGCGCAGGTCGTCGGGCACCGGGACGTCGTCGGGCGCGGGGTCGACGACGCTGAAGGCCCGGTAGCCGGCCGCCTGCTCGGCGAGGTAGCGCGCCCAGACCTCGGCGCTGAGGTCGGCGATGCGGCGCCGGAGGGCCCGGTCGCGGACGATCGTGACGTGCCAGCCCTGCTGGTTGCCGCCGCTGGGGGCGAAGCGGGCGTCGTCGAGGACGGCGTGGAGGACCTCGGGTGGCACCGGGTCGGCGGTGAACTCGCGCACCGCACCGGCGGTGCGCATCGCCTCGCTCAGGTCCACGGCGCGGCCCCGGCGGATCAGTGGGCGTCGGCGCCCGGCTCGACCAGCTCGACCAGCACGCCGCCGGCGTCCTTCGGGTGGATGAAGTTCACCCGGGACCCGGCGGTGCCGTGCTTGGGGTCGTCGTAGAGCAGGCGCACGCCGCGGTCGCGCAGGGTCGCCGAAACGGCGTCGATGTCGTCGACCCGGTACGCCATCTGCTGGATGCCCGGCCCGGACCGGTCGAGGAACTTCCCGATGGGGGAGTCGGGCCGCAGCGGGGCGAGGAGCTGGATGCACGAGCCGGAGTCGCCCACCGCCAGCATCGCCTCTCGCACGCCCTGCTCCTCGTTGACCTCCTCGTGGACCGAGCGGAGGTCGAACTTCTCGGCGTAGAACGCCAGCGCCTCGTCGAGGTCCGGGACCGCGATGCCGACGTGGTCGATGTGGGTGAACATGCCCGGAGTCTGCCCTCCCGGCCGGTCGGGGGCGAACGGCCGACCCACCATGACGTGCGTCACATCGGCACGGGATCGCTCCGTGGGCCACGGTCTATGCGGTACCCTGACCCCGTTCGGCATCCCGCCCCCGCCGGGGGTGGTGGAGGACAGGGCCCGCCGCCGCGGGCGAGCCTCCGAGACGTCGACCGGTGAGTGAGTCTGCGGCCCCGCCGGGAGGTCGGCCGCACGGGGCGCAGGGAGCGCCCGTACGAGATGGATCACGCCACGGGAGCCTTCGAGGACGCGGTCTGGGCCGCCGTCGAGGGACGAGCAACCGAGGAGCAGCGCGGGTTGCTCGAAGCCGCGCCCGCCGAGCACCGGCGCGTCGTCGAGCGGCTGATCGACGACACCGACGAGCGGTTGGAGGCGGCCCGGCAGATCCGCGGCTCCGAGCGGGGGCTGGTCGTCGCCGACTACGAGGCCGACCTGGCCCTGCTGGAGTCGTCACTCGAGCTGATGACCCGGGCCGAGACGTCCGCCGCCGCCGGCCTGGTCGCCGAACCGGCCGGCGAGATCCGCCTCCAGGCCTCGTGGTCGAGCGGCGACGTCGTCCTGTGGGCGGGCGGCCCCGGCGTCGCCCCGGCGGGCAACGACGAGCTGGCCGACCGCATCGAGGCCACCGGCGCCCCGGCCCACGGTTGGAGCGTGCACGCCGGGGTGCGCCTGCCCGGCGGCGTCCACGCCGAGGCCCTCAGCATCCCGGTGGGCGACGCCCTCGGCTGGCTGGTGGCGGTCGGCGGGGGCCTCGGCGGCGACGGCCTCGGCTCCAGCGTCAGCTGGATGGGACGGGTCGCGGTCGCCGCGGTGCGCCTGGCCGCCCAGGGCCGGGTGGTGCCCAACCTCCGCAGCGAGGGTCGCTCCGAGAGCGACGAGCTCGAGCTGGAGGTGCGCTGGGTGCCGGCCCTGGTCGACGAGGACGAGCTCGGCCTGCTCGCGGCATCGATGCCCGGCCCGGTGATCGCCCTCGGCAACGCGGACGCCCGCACCCTCACCCGCACGATCCTCACCGAGGTCGTCGACGCCATCGCCACCGATGCCGCCGGTCGCCTCGAGCTCCCGGCGCCGCCGCCCACCACCCGCAACGCCCTGGCCGTGTCCGAGGCGGTGATCACCCGCCTCGACGGCTCGGCCTTCACCGCGCCGGTCGCCGCCGGCGCCGAGATCTCGAAGCGGATGCAGCGGTGGACCAAGCCGGTCGTCAACCCCAACCGCCCGACCCTCGTCGTGCAGCTCCAGCCGCCCGACAGCGGCGACGCCTGGTTCCTGCGCGTGCTCGGCCCGGGGGCGGAGGGGAACCTGCTCGACGTCGAGGTGGCCCTCGTCGACGGCAAGGACACGCGGGCGCTCGCCGACGAACTGGCGCGCCTCGAGCGCATCTTCCCGGCCCTCCTGCGCGCCGGCGCCCTGCGGCGCGGCCAGGTGTACCTGAGCCAGGACGAGGCGTGGGAGCTGATGACCGTCACCGGCGCCACGCTGACCACCGCCGGCTTCGACGTCCGCGTGCCGCCGCTGTCGCGCCGCAAGCCGTCGGCGGGGCTGCGCATGTTCACCGAGCCCACCGGCGACACGGTCGTCGGCGCCCACCAGCTCAGCAACGTGCGGTGGACGGCCCTCTTCGACGACGTCGAGCTGACCGCCGCCGAGGTCGCCCGGCTGGCCGCCGAGGCCAGGCCGCTCGTCCGGTCCCACGGACGCTGGGTCGAGCTCGACAAGGCCGACCTCAAGGAGGCCGCCGCCGCTCTGGCCGAGCGGGCCGACATCACCCAGCTCACCGGGGCCGAGATCCTGCGCCACTCGGTGGGCCTCGAGGGCAGCCCGTTGGCCGGCGGGCTCACCGTCGAGGGCAGTGGCTGGGCCACCGACCTGCTCGAGAAGGCGGCCCAGGTCTCGACCGACCCGGTCACCCGGCCCGACGGCTTCCACGGCGAGCTGCGGAGCTACCAGGCCGAGGCGCTCGGCTGGCTCGGGTTCCTCGACGCCACCGAGTTGGGTGGCTGTCTGGCCCTCGACATGGGCCTGGGCAAGACGCCCACCGTGCTCGCCCACCTCGGCCGCACCGTGGGCGACGGCCGGGCCCTGGTGATCGCGCCGCCGGCGGTCGTCGGCAACTGGGCCAAGGAGGCGGCCCGCTTCACGCCCGACCTGAACGTGATCGTCCACCACGGGGCGTCGCGCGCCGACACCTCGGAGCTCGAGGACGCCTTCGCCGCCGCCGACGTGGTGATCACCACCTACGGCACCGCGGTGCGCGACGTCGACGCGCTCGCCGAGCTGCCGTGGCGTCGGCTCGTGCTCGACGAGGCGCAGGCCATCAAGAACACCACCAGCGAGACCGCCCAGCAGCTCCGGCGCATCCCCGCGGGTACGCGCATCGCCCTCACCGGCACGCCGATCGAGAACGGCCTGGGCGACCTCTGGTCGATCCTCGACTTCACCAACCCGGGGCTCGTCGGCCCGCGGGCGACGTTCGTCGCGCAGCTGTCCGGCCCGGGCGAGGCGGCGCTGCGGGCCCTGAACGGGATCCTCGTGTTCCGCCGCACCAAGTCCGAGCCCGAGGTCGCGGCCGAGCTGCCCGACCGCATCGACGAGCTCGACCACTGCGTGATGACCCCGGAGCAGATCGGCCTGTACCAGGCGGTGCTCGACGGCCTCGTCGCCGACCAGGCCGAGGCCGGCACCGACGACCGCCGGCAGGGCGCGATCCTCGCCGCCATCACCGCCCTCAAGCAGATCTGCAACCACCCCGAGAACTACGAGGACACCGGCGGCCCGCTGGCCGGCCGCTCCGGCAAGCTGGCCCGACTCGAGGAGATCGTCGAGTCGGTGTTCGCGTCCGACGAGAAGGTGCTGATCTTCACCCACTTCGCCTCGTGGGGCGTGCGCCTGGCCGAGTACCTCACCGAGCTCACCGGCACGCCGGTCGACTGCTACCACGGCGGCCTGGCCCGGGGCGCCCGCGACAAGATGATCGCCTCGTTCCAGGAGCGGGAGGGGGCCGGGGCGCTCGTGCTCTCCCTCAAGGCGGGCGGCACCGGCCTCAACCTCACCGCCGCCAGCCACGTCGTCCTCTACGACCGCTGGTGGAACCCGGCGGTCGAGGACCAGGCCCGCGACCGGGCCTGGCGCATCGGCCAGACGCGCACGGTCGTGTCGCACCGGCTGGTGTGCCCCGGCACCGTCGACGAGCGGGTCGAGGAGGTCGTGGCGGGAAAGCGCCACATCGCCGACCTCGTGCTGCCGAAGTCGAGCTCGCTGTCCGACCTCGACGCCGAGCAGCTCCGCGTGGCCCTCGGCCTGCGGCCCGACACGCTCCTCACCGAGGACGACCTCGACGCGGAGGTGATGGCGTGAGCCGCCAGGGACAGGGACGTCGCCGCCGGGGGAAGAAGCCCAAGGCGGTAGATCTGTGGAAGCCGGTCCCGGTGCTCGACCCGCCCGAGCCGATCGAGAGGGCGGGCGACGCCACCGCGGTCATCCGCTCGCTCGGATCGCCCCCGCTCAAGGGCCAGGGCACCCTCGCCGACCAGCACCTGGCGCTGGCGGTCGACCGCACCGCCGACATGGCGATGGTGCTCGCCCTCACCGCCGGGCTGATGGCCGAGCCCGACTCCGACGACGATCCGGTCGGCGCCGACGGCTGATCCGGTCGGAGGCGGACGGGCGGACCGCCGACGTGCGACGATGAGCCGATGGCCCGCCCGACGTCCGAGTCCCGTCGCCGCGCCGGCAGGTGGTTCCTCGCCGCCACCGCCCTCGGCGCCCTCAACACCGCCAACGCCCGCCAGCCGCTGGCCCGCCAGGGGAGGGGGGCGATCGCCTGCTTCTTCCCGGGGTGGCTCAGCTCCGAGATGCCGCTCCACGCCGTCGGGTGGCAGGCGCTGGCGACGCTCGGGTTCGCCCGCAAGGGGGCACTCCGCACGCCCAGCGGCCTCGCCGGGCTGGCTCTGTCGCTCGGCTCGTGGGCGGCGCTGGTCCGCATGTGGGAGGAGTCCCACGGGGCGTCGGCCCTCTTCGACGAGGCGCTCGCCGAGGGGCTCGGTGACGACCTCGACGCCGGGCGCGACCCGCTGCCCGCGGCCCATCGCCGACTCGTCCGACGCCGCCTGATCCAGGGTCCGCTGGCGAACCGCGACCACATCCGGCCGTGGCGCCAGGCGCGCGACATCGCGTACGGCGACGCCGGTCGTCGCAACCAGCTCGACGTCTGGCGCCGGGCCGACCTGCCCGCCGACGCCAAGGCCCCCGTGCTGCTCGAGGTGCACGGCGGGGCGTGGGTGCTCGGCCAGAAGGACCAGCAGGCGATGCCGTTGATGGCCCACATGGCCGAGCGGGGCTGGGTGTGCGTGTCGATCAACTACCGGCTCAGCCCCCGGGCGACCTGGCCCGACCACATCGTCGACGTGAAGCGGGCGATCGCGTGGGTCAAGGAGAACATCGCCGACCACGGCGGTGATCCCGACTTCGTCGCCATCACCGGTGGGTCGGCCGGCGGGCACCTGGCGTCGCTCGCCGCGCTGTCGCCGGGCGAGCCGTCGTTCCAGCCCGGTTTCGAGGACGCCGACACCAGCGTCGTGGCGGCGGTGCCGTTCTACGGGGTCTACGACTGGACCAACCGCGACGGCACCGGCCTGGCCGGCATGGAGGACTTCCTCGGGCAGTACGTGGTGAAGGCGCCGATCTCCGACGCCCCCGAGGTCTACGAGCAGGCGTCCAGCATGAGCTGGGTCGGCCCCGACGCCCCGCCGTTCATGGTCGTACACGGCACCAACGACACCCTGGTGCCGGTCGAGCAGGCCCGTTCGTTCGTCGGGATGCTGCGCGCCGAGACCAAGGAGCCGGTCGTCTACGTCGAGCTGCCCGGCGCCCAGCACGCGTTCGAGGTCTTCGACTCGGTCCGCACCCACGCCACGGTGGCCGCGGTGCACCGGTTCCTCGCCGCGATCCGGTCCCGCGACGACCACCGGTCCGACACCGGTCGCGAGGTCGGGGCCGACCCGGCGTGAGCGACGGAGGGGAGGGGAGCTACCCGGGCTTCGGGGGCCGGGTCGGGCGGACGTTCGCGGGCTCGGAGCCGTGGTGGCCCGAGCGGCCCGACGCCGAGGGCCGTCCCAACGTGGTGGTGATCCTCGCCGACGACCTCGGCTTCAGCGACCTCTCCTGCTACGGATCCGAGATCGCCACGCCCCACATCGACGCGCTGGCGTCCGGCGGCGTGCGCTTCACCGACTACCACGCCACGCCGATGTGCTCGCCGACGCGGGCGTCGCTGCTCACCGGCGTCAACGCCCACGCGGCCGGGGTCGGCACCGTCGCCCACAGCGACCCGGGGTTCCCCGGCTACGCGATGGAGATCGCATCCGACGTGGCGACGGCGGCCGAGATCTACCGCGACGCCGGGTACTTCACCGCCATGGTCGGCAAGTGGCACCTGACCAAGGACTCCGACGCCCACGACGGCGGTCCCCGCCACTCGTGGCCGTGCGGGCGGGGCTTCGACCGCTACTACGGCTTCCTCGACGGGTTCACCAACCTCCACCACCCCCACCGGCTCGTCGAGGACAACCACACCGTCGAGGTCGACCGCTACCCCGACGGCTACTACTTCACCGACGACATGACCGACCGGGCGATCGGGATGCTGCGCAGCGCGCGTGCGTCGGACCCGGCCAAGCCGTTCCTGCTCTACGTGGCCCACGGCGCGGTGCACGCCCCGCTCCACGCGCCCGCCGACGCCATCGCCCGCCACCGGGGTCGCTACGACGACGGGTGGGACGAGCTCCGCCGGCGCCGGTTCGAGCGGCAGGTCGAGCTGGGCCTGCTCCCGCCCGACACCCGCCTCGCGCCGCGCAACTCCGAGCCGGGGAACGACGTCGCCGCGTGGGACGACCTGACCGAGACCCAGCGCCGCCTCGCCGCGCGCTACATGGAGATCTACGCGGCGATGGTGCAGACGATCGACGACAGCGTCGGCCGCCTGGTCGCCGCCCTCGACGGGATGGGCGTCCTCGACGACACGATCATCGTGTTCACGTCCGACAACGGGGCCTCGCGCGAGGGCGAGGTCGACGGCACCGCGTCGTACTACGTGCACCTGATGGCCGACTCGGACCTCGAGGCCGACCTGGCCCGCATCGAGGAGATGGGCGGGCCCACGACCATGCCGCACTACCCGCGCGGGTGGGCGATGGCGGGCAACACGCCGTTCCGGCTGTACAAGATCAACGCGCACGCCGGCGGCCACCAGGTGCCCCTCGTCATGCGGGGCCCCGGCGTGCCGGCGGGGGAGCTGCGCCGGCCGTACCAGTACGTGACCGACCTCCTGCCGACCCTGCTGGACCTGTGCGGTCTCGACCACCCGGCCGACCGGGGCGAACCGGTGCGCCCGGTGCACGGGGCGAGCTTCGTGCCGGTGCTGGCCGACCCCGGGCACCCGTCGACCCACGGCGAGCAGTACACCGAGATGATCGGCCACCGGGGCTACCGGGCCGGGCGCTGGGAGGCGGTGACCCTGCACCAGCCGAACACCCGCTTCGACGACGCCGAGTGGGAGCTCTACGACGTCGAGGTCGACCCGACCCAGGTCGACGACCTCCGCGACGCCGAACCCGATCGGCTGGCCGACCTGATCGGCCGCTGGGAGGCCGCCGCGTGGGAGAACCGGGTCTTCCCCCTCGACGAGGGGTCGATGCTGAAGTACGTGATCCGCCCACCGAGCGGGGAGCGCTACGAGCGGCCGGTGCGCATCCTGCCCGGGACGCCGACGCTCGAGCGGTGGCGGTCGCTCCAGCTCGTGTTCCTGCGCTCGGTCACGATCACGATCGAGCTCACCTCGGGGGCCGACGACGAGGGGATCCTCGTCGCCCACGGCGACCAGGGCGGCGGCTACGCGGTCTGGCTCGACGCCGACGGCCTGCACGTCGCCCACAACGACGGCGCCGGCGGACTGCGGACGATCGACGCGCCGCGACCCGACCCCGGCGACCACCGCGTCGTCCTCGACCTGGAGGCTCCCGGCGGGGCGATCTGGAACGCGCGGCTGTCGGTCGACGGGGAGCGGGTGGGCGAGGGCCCGGGCTGGCCGTGCCTGTACGGCATGGCCCCCTTCGAGGGGATCGACGTGGGGATCGACCGTCGCTCGCCGGTCGTGTGGCGCCTGTACGAGGCCCACGGCCCCTACCCGTTCACCGGCCGGATCGGGGCGGTCACCTACGAGCCCGGCCCGCTGCCGCCCGACGCGCCCGCCAACCTGGTGCCGGTGCTGCGCGAGATCGGCCTGGCCTACGAATGACGGGTCTCGGATGACGGTGTCCGTATGAGGGACTCGACTGACGGTGTCCGTATGAGGGACTCGAACGACGGTGTCCCGGTGGCGGTCTCGAACGAGGGTCTCGGATGACGGGGCCGACGCTGGTGGTCGCCGCGATCCGGGCCGAGGCCGCCCACGTACCGCACGGCACGCCGGTGGTCGTAACCGGCATCGGCAAGGTCGCGGCGGCGGTGGCGGTCACCCGCGCCCTGGCGACGTGGCCGGGCGACCGGATGCCGCGGGTCGTGAACATCGGCACCGCCGGCGCCCTGGCCGAGCACCACGACGGGCTCTACCGGCCGTCGGTCGTGCTCAACCACGACATCAGCGCGGACGCGATCCGGGAGCTCGGCGCCGAGGTCACCGACGCGATCGAGCTGCCCGGCGGCGACGGCAGCGTGCTGGCCACCGGCGACCTGTTCGTCACCGATCCGACCACGCGCGACCAGCTGGCGACCCGCGCCGACCTGGTCGACATGGAGGGCTTCGCCGTCGCCGCCGCGTGCGCGGCCTTCGATGTGGAGTGCGTGCTGATCAAGCACGTGAGCGACACCGCGGACGAGTCCGCCCTGTCGTGGAACGAACAGGTCGACCGCAGCGCCCGCCGCCTCGCCGCCTGGCTTGGACGGATGTAGCGGTCAGCCGTTCTTGGGGAGCTCGGAGTAGGGGGTGTCCTTGGCGGGGCCGGGCTCCTTGGGGAGGCCGAGCACGCGCTCGCCGATGATGTTGCGCTGGATCTGGTCGGTGCCGCCGTAGATCGGCGGGCCCTGGGCGAACAGCGCCATCTCGGTGACGAACGGGAGCGTCGGCGGCAGGTCGGCGTTGGCCAGCGCCTCGCGGCCCTCGCCGTCGTAGGAGTGGATCGTGCCCGCCGCGCCGAGCACCTGGAGGCTGAGGTCGCGCGACAGGCGCAGGATCTCGCTCATCGAGAGCTTCGCCATGTTCCCGAACCCGGGGAGGTCCCGTCCGGCGGCCTTCTCGGCCTTGAGCCGCAGGCCACCGACGCGGGCGATCTCGTTCAGCGAGTGGAGCCGCATCAGCCCCTGGCGGACGATCGGGTCGTCGACCTGCCCCGACTTCCGGGCCGCGTCGAGGATCAGGCCGTAGGCGCCCGCGAGGCCGGCGGGTCCACCGCCGCTGCGCCGGCGCCCGCCGACGAAGTCGCCCGCCCGCCGGTCGAGGTCGCCGGCGACGGTGCCCGGCGTGGCGGCCGACGCGGCGGCGTGACCCGAGCCGGCGCCGAGCCCGGCCCGCTCGAACGCGAGGGTCGTGTTGGCGACGGTCCAGCCCTGGCCCCGCTCGCCGATGATCGAGTCGTTGGCCACCCGGGCGTCGGTGAGGAACACCTCGTTGAACAGGGCCCGGCCCGTCATCTCCTTGAGCGGCCGCACCTCGATTCCCGGCTGGTGCATGTCGATGCCGAAGTAGGTGATGCCCGAGTGCTTCGGGGCGTCGGGGTCGGTGCGGGCGATCAGCATGCCCATGTCGGCGACGTGGCCGGCCGACGTCCAGACCTTCTGGCCGTTGACGATCCACTCGTCGCCGTCCTGCACGGCCCGGGAGTTGAGGCCGGCGAGGTCCGAACCGGCGCCCGGCTCGCTGAAGAGCTGGCACCAGCCCTTCTGGCCGGTGACGATGTCGCGGAGCCAGGTCCGCTTCTGCTCGTCGTTGCCGTGGGTGACGATCGTCGGCCCGGCGAGCAGGAGGCCGAGGCCGCCGGGGGCGCCCAGCGCACCGAACTCGGCGATGGCGCGGGCGACGCGTCCGGCGTCGGCGGGGGAGAGGCCCCGACCGAAGTTCCCGGTCGGCCACGCCGGCGCGGCCCAGCCCTCGGTGCCCAGCTTCTCCCACCACTCGGCGACGGTGAGGTCGGGATCCCACTCCGAGTTGAGCCACCGGTCGAGCTCCTCGAGGAAGGGCTCGGACGGGGTGGCGGAACGGGTGGCGGTGTCGGTCATCGAACTTCTCCCGGGTCGTTCCGCGGCAGCGTGCCCGATCCTTGACCCGCCGGTCAAGTGTGCCCCCGGGCGCGTCGGCGCCGCTCGGGGCGGGCCACCGGTCAGAGCAGGTCGGCGGCCTCCGACGCGGCCGCGTCGGACACGTGGAACCGGCGGCCGGTGGTGAGGTCGGGTACGACCCGCACGAAGCGGTGCTTCGGCGACGCGTGCCAGGGGAACAGGGGCAGCGAGAGGGCGTGCCACAGGTCGTCCATGGTCTCGATCTCCTCGGCGCGGCCCTTGACGACGACGCTCCAGGCGTCGCCCGCGTCGGCGTCGTAGCCGTCGATCTCGAACGCGACGGCGGTACCGAGCACCGCGGCCGCGAGCTTGGTGCCCTCGGCGGTGCGGAACACGACGGTGCGATCGTCGTCGACCACGAAGTTGACCGGGAAGATGTCGGGGTGGTCGGCGACCGACACGGCGAGTCGTCCGACCTCCGCGGCGCGGAGGAGGGCCCAGCACTCGTCATCGTCGAGGATCGCCGCCGCCTGCGGGGCCTCGGAGGTGCTCATGTCCCCACGGTACGGCGGGCGTGGGCGGGTCCGACAGGGTCGGAGGTCCCGAAGGTCCGCGGCCCCGGTTGGCTCCGGCCCGGCCCCAGCCGCCACCATCGGCCGATGCTCCCCCTCGTGCTCATCGACGTCGACGGGACCCTCGTCGGCGAGTCGGGGGTGCCGACGCCGGCGGTGTGGGAGGCCGCCCACCGGGCGATCGACCGCGGCCAGCACCTGGCCCTCGCCACCGCCCGCCCCGCCTTCGCCCAGACGTGGGACTGGGCCACCCGGCTCGACCCCGACGGCTGGCACCTGTTCCAGTCGGGCACGAGCCTGGTGCACACCGGGACCGGTGCGGTCGAGCACACCCCGCTGCCCGACGGGGCGATCGCCGCCCTGGCGGCCACCGCCGCCGAGCACGACTGGGTGCTCGAGGTCTACGACGACCGGTCGATCGCGGTCGACAGCGACGCACCCCTCGCGGTCGCCCACGCCGGGTTGCTCGGCATCCCGCACGTCCGGCGACCCCTCGCCTCGCTGGAGGGGGTGGCCGTCCGGGCCCAGTTCGTCGTGCCTATCCCCGAGGCGGGCGCGGCACGCGACGCCGCGCCGCCCGGGACCGTCGGGCACTCGGCCACCTCCCCGGCGATGCCGGGCGCGGCGTTCGTGTCGATCACCGCCGCCGGCACGACCAAGGCGAGCGGCGCGGCGGCGATCGCCCGGCTGCTCGGCGTGGACCTGGCCTCGGTGGCGATGGTCGGCGACGGCAACAACGACGCCGCCGTGCTGGCCGCGGTCGGCCACGGGATCGCCATGGGCAACGCCGAGCCCGAGGCCCGGGCGGCCGCCCGTCACGTCGTCGGCAACGTGGCCGTCGACGGCCTGGTCGAGGCCCTGGAGCTCACCGCCACGCTCGACTGACGGCCCCGGACGCGGGCTCGTCCTCAGTTCCCGTCGGAGCCGTCGGCGGGGACCGTCGGCCCGGCGCCGGGGAGGAGCTCCTCGCCGCGCTGGAGCGCGTCGGTCGCGGGGGTGGTGGTGCCGCCCGATCCGTCCGGATCCTCGTCGGGCTCGGCGGCGTCGGGACCGGCGTTGGGACCGCCGTCGGGGTCGTCGTCGGGGTCGGGAGGGTCCGCGGCGTCGGGCTGGCTCCCGGTCGTCGCGGGCTGATCCTCGGTCGTCGCGGCGGTGTCCCCGGTCTCGCCGGGGTTCCCGGGCTGCGGGGGGTCCCCGGTATCGCCGGTCTCCTCGGTCGGATCGGCCGCCCCACCGTCGTCGCCGTCGTCGTGGTCCCGCATCACCAGCCCGAGCAGGAGCGAGAGGAGGAAGACGGCGACGATCAGGCCCGCCACGACCGCAGCGACCGCGACCATCCGTCCCGCCGACGGCGTCCGCGACCCCGCGGGCGGGGCGGCGATGGGCGGGGCCGCGG
>Ga0123332_1000335_pt1 | contig 46632 bp, 35 predicted proteins | sample BioC12SIPDNA_4_FD_89958 | JGI IMG/M metagenome (GOLD analysis project Ga0123332, IMG submission 89958) | Anaerobic biogas reactor microbial communites from Washington, USA - Biogas_R2_A C12 SIP DNA | ecosystem: Engineered > Bioreactor > Anaerobic > Unclassified | place: Washington, USA... | reverse complement strand
GGGCCGCCGTCAGCAACCGCGCCTCGACGACCAGCCGCTGCTGCCCACGAAAGACGTAAGCCGCGAACTCCAGGTAGGTCTGGGCGAGCATCATCAGCCCCAGGCCGAACAGCGCCAGCCGGATTGAGCCGTCGTATCCGGCGGCGAGCCAGCCCAGGAGCAGCACCACGCCCAGCGAGAGTAGCATCTTGAGCTGCAGGGCGGCGCGTACCAGCGGCTGCGCTGCCTTGCCCTGCCGGGCCACTTCGCGCGCCACCAGCATCTGCAGGCCCAGGTCGGCGAGCTGCGTCACGACGAAGCCGAGGGCGATGCCATAGTTGTAGAGGCCAAAGGCGGACGCACCGAGACGCCGCGCTGCCAGCAACAACAGCGCCAGGCTGGCGGCCCGTCCGGCGACTTCCGAGCCCAGCTTGACGGCGGCGTTGCGGCCGATCCGGCTGTTCAGACGCGCGAATGTCGGAATCATCAGAAGCCCGAAGTCTCCGGGCGCTGGTAGGCGAGAAGGCGGTGCAGGGCCCGCAGCTCCAGCGGGAAGCGGTAAAAGCCGCTGTGGTAGCGCCAGGCACTGGCGGCGCGCAGCAGCATCCGGCGCGCGCCTCTCAGCCGCTGGTTGGTCGAGGTGGGGTAGTAGGCGTTGAGCACGCGCTCGAAGTCGCGGATCTGCTCGCGCAGCGTCTGTTTGATCCAGGGTATCGTCTCGCTGCGCCGCTGCGAAAAGTCGAGCCAGCCGGGGCTGATCCATTCGTCCAGCGTCTCGGGGAAAGCAAAGCCGCTGGCCCGCGCCTCGTCGTAGAGGTCGCCCGCCAGCGGCACCGGCGTGTAGAGATACATGATGATCTCGGCGTCGGGATTGATCGTCTTCACCTGGCGGATGAAGGACATCGTCTGCAGCGCGTCGGCTTCCGGCTCCGGCGGGTTGCCGAGCACGAAGGAGAACTCCGGCACGACGCCCCACTCGCGCATGCGGGCGGCCATCGCCAGCGTGCGCTCCGGCGCCATCTGCCCCCCTTTGTGCATGCGCTTCAACGTCTCCGCCGAGCCCGACTCGGCGCCCATGAAGATCATGCGCAGGCCACTGTCGCGCATCAGCCGCCACGTCCGGTCGCTGTACTTCTCCAGCGTATCCACGCGCCCTTCGCCCCACCAGGCGATGCCCAGGTCGCGTACTCGCTCGCTGAACTCGGCCGTGCGCGCCTCCTGGGTGAAGAAGTTGTTGTCGTAGAACTCCACCGCGTTCACGCCCCAGCGCTCGTGATAGAGCCGGGCCACGCCGGCCACCTGCTCGGCCGTTTGGGGCAGCCAGCGCCCGTTGACCATGTTGACGACCGCGCAGAAGTTGCAGAAGAAAGGGCAGCCGTAAGAGGAGTGGTAGCCCAGCGTGCGCCGGCCGAGAAAGGTCGGCCGCACGTACCGGGCCACGTCCACGCGCTCGAAATTCCACGGCGGTAGCTGCCGGGGGTGGGGAATTGGCGCCAGCGGGTTGCTGGCGGGCGCGCCCGTCGCGTCGCGGTAGGCCAGGCCGGGAATGGCGGCGAGCGTGTCCGCATCGGCGGCGTCCAGGCCCGCTTCGACGAGCTGAAGAAAGGCCATTTCACCGTGCCCGCGCACCACAAAATCAACTGCTTCATCACGCAGGCAGACGTCCCAGTGCTGGGTCGGGAAGTAGCCGCCCCAGACGACGACGAGGTGCGGATGGCGCTGCTTGAGCCGGCGGCAGAGGGGCACGGCGTGGCGAAGCTGCGGGCCGGGCATCACCGTGACGGCGAGAATGGGACGCGGCCCGGCAGCCTGGATGCGTGCGTCCAGCGCCGCCTCCGGGTCCGGCTCCAGGTTGCCGTCCACGATGGCGTACGCGTGCCGTCCTTCGAGCACGGCGCCGACGGCCAGAAGGGACATCGGCAGGATCGGCTTGCGGTTCGCCGAGGAGGGGGGATTGTAGAGCAGTATCATCGACGTTTTTCCAGAAGCAGCATGTAATGATCGCCCCAGCCGGGGGCCAGCGCCGCCGTCGCCCGCTCCAGCCGGTCGAGGGTCGCCAGGAGCCGGGGGCGCCGGGCGACGAGATGGCCCAGGTAGGTCGGCGGCAGCCAGAGGCCCAGGCTTGCCGTCCGGCGGCGGTGGAACCAGGGGGCGAAGGCTCCCTCCAGGCGGCGCGGCGACGGGTACCAGACCGGGATCGTCTGCCCGCCGACGCGCGCCTGCGCCGGTTCCTGCAGGCGCCGGAAAGCCTGCCGTGGCTGCCCGTGAAGCAGATGCCAGCCCATCTCCCAGGGGCAGGTCGGCCCCATGACGACCAGCAGGACCCAGCCGCCCGGCCGGACCGACTCGGCCAACGCCCCGGCAAGCGGGCGCCAGTCGCCGATGGTGTTGAGGCCGCCAAAATCGGAGAAGACGCCGTCCAGCCTGCCGTACCCGCCGGGCAGCCCGTCGCTGAGCTGCTGGAGCGCGCGCTGGTCGAACTGGATCATCCCGCCCAGGCCGGCCTGCTCCGCTTTTTGTCGCGCTACCTGCAACATCCCGGCCGCGCCGTCCGTCGCCAGCACCTCGACGCCGTGCCGGGCCATCCACAGCGCGTCCTCGCCGGTGCCGCAGGCCAGCTCCAGCACGCGCTGTCCCGGCCGGATCTGCTCCCCCAGGAGCTGCCAGACGCGCTCGCGCAGCAGTCGCCCGAGAAGGGTGGCGGTAAAGGCGCGGTCGTAACCGGCGGCCAGCGCGTCAAAGGCGGCAGCGTCAATCATGGCTTACCAGCCCTCCGCCGCCCGCTCGCCGGGCGTCCAGCCGCGCCCGCTGCCGCTGGCCTGCCCCTCTTCCCGCTCGCCGCGCGTCAGGGCCATGCCGAGCCGGCCGCGCCAGGCGTTGAGCTGTAGCTTGCCGCGCGCTAGCAGCCCGCGCGAGCCGTCGCGCCGCGCCCGGTGCAGGGCGACTTCGCTGACCACCCAGCGCGTCGTGTGTTCGTAGAAGCGGCGGGAATGGCGGCCGGCCACCCGCAGATCCCGGTCGGTGCGCTCGGCCCAGGGCCGGTCAGCCACAATCCGGCCGGCGACCTCCTGGTAATAAGCCGTGCCCCGTATCGGGTAGGCGACGGTGGTCAGGAAGACGTCGGGAGCGGCCACCTTCAAATGTTCGACCGTCGCTTCAATGTCGGCCAGACGCTCGCCCTCGTAACCGAACATGATGAACATGCCGACCTCGATGCCGCGCGACTGCAGCAGGCGGCTCTTGGCCTGCACATCGGCGACGCTTGCCTTGCGCTTCATCGCGTCGAGGATGCGCTGGCTGCCGCTCTCGGAGCCGATCCACAGCCGCGTGCAGCCCATCTCCGCCAGCGTATCCACAATCTCTTCGTTCAGCCGGTCGGCCCGGCTGATACATTCAAAGGGCACGCGCAGCCCCCGCTGCTTTAGCTCGGCGGCATAGCGGAGAAACCAGCGGTGGGCGATGGTCAGTACGTCGTCGGCATACCAGAGCTGGTCCGGCCGGTAGCGCTCCACCAGATATTGCACCTCGTCGGCCACCTCTTCCGGCCGGCGCCGCCGGTGGCTGTGGCCGAAGACGCTGTGGCTGCACCAGGTGCAGGTGTAGGGGCAGCCGCGCGCCGTGATCAGGCTGGTCGAGCGCACGCCGTGGTGTGTGTGCCAGGTCTCCAGGTATCGCTCCAGGTCAATCGCTTCCCGGTCGGGCCAGGGCTGGGCGCTCAGGTCGGCGATCAACGGCCGGGCCGGCGTCTGCTGGAGCTGTCCCCTGTCGTCGCGGTAGACGAGGCCGGGCACGCCGCTCAGGTCGGGATCGCTCTGGCGCTGGAAGAGGGGGATCATCTCCTCCAGCGCCAGCTCGCCTTCGCCGATCACGACAGCGCTGGCGCCCGCTGCCAGATAGTCGGCGGCATAACCGGCCGGCTCCGGACCGCCCAGAATGACGCGCGCGCCGGCATCCTGGCAGAGGGCCATCATCCGCAGCACGTTTCTTTTGGTCATCAGGTTGCAGTAGAGGCCGACGAGGGAGGGCCGTTCGGCCTGCAAGTACGCCTGGAAATCGGCCAGCGAGCGGAAGGTGCTGTCGAACAGGGCGACGTCAAAGCCGCGCGCCTTCAGATGGGAGGCGATATAGAGCAGCCCCAGCGGTGGGTATGGCTTCATAATCTGCTGCTCGTGGGCGTCTTCGGCGATGAAATAGCCGTGCGAGAGGAGAATGTCCATGCGGCTTACTCCTGTTGGGGGGTGGGGCGGGCTGCCTCGTCCAGGGTCAGGCCGGCCGGCAGCGGCTGTAAGCCTTCATGCCCCGTCTTCGCCAGCCGGTCCAGCCGCCATCTTGCCGCCGGCAGCGTGAGCAGCCGGTAGAGCAGCCCGGCGGCCTGCCGCAGATGGCGCGGGCGCAGGGTGTGGGGCCGGCGTAGCGCCGCCGTCAGCCCATCCCAGGCCTGGCGGGCGCGGAACTCCTTATGCAGCACGGTATGGAGCTGGCGGTAAAAAGCGGTGCTGAAGGGACCCCGATACATCATCGCCAGATCGGCCGAATCGGTCCAATTCTGTTTCTCGCCGAGCTGCAGCTGGACCCGCTCGTAAAAGGGGGTTCCGGGCAGAGGGTAGGAGACCGACATGCCGATGTTGTCCGGCCGGCAGTCGCGGACCATCTGCAGCGTCTTTTTGATATCCGCCCGCGTTTCGCCCGGATAGCCGAACTGGAGGAAGAAGCCCACCTGAATGCCGGCCTCACGCAGGCGTCGGCGCGCTTCGCCTATCTGCTCGACGCGCGTCCCCTTCTCCATCGCGTTGAGGATCTTCTGGCTGCCCGACTCGGCGCCGACCCACACAATCTGGCAGCCGGCGCGCTGCAGGCTCTCCACGGCGTTGCCGCGCAGCAGGAGGTCCACACGGCTGAGGCATTTGAACGGCACCCGCGCCTGCTCCGCTTCCACCAGATCGGCGAAACGTTCCAGCCAGCCCGGCTTGAGCCCCATGATGTCGTCGGCAAACCAGATGTGGTCCGGCCCGTGCGTCTCCTTGAGCCATTTCATCTCCGCGACGACGTTCTCGGGGCTGCGCACGTTATAGCGCTGCCCCCAGATCGGCTTCGCGCACCAGTTGCAGTGGTAGGGGCAGCCCCGCGTGGTGACCATATTCATGGAGAATATGCCGTGGCGCTCCCGCCAGATCTGCCGGTAGCGGGGCACGTCTACCAGATCCCAGGCGGGAAAGGGCAGCGCGTCCAGATCGCGGATGTCGGGGCGGCGGGCCGTACGCACGGCCTGCTCCCGGCTGTCCCGGTAGGCGAGGCCCTGTATACCGGCCGGATCGAAGGGCGCACGTCCTTCGAGGCCGTCCAGCAGCTCCAGCAGGGTCAGCTCCCCTTCGCCGAGCAGCACGTAGTCGGCTCCCTGGGCCAGATATTGCTCGGCGTGGTCGGTGGCGTCGGAGCCGGCGACGACGACGGTACAACCCTGCCGGCGGGCCATGGCGATCATCGTAAAGGCTGCCTCGCGCATGCGCAGCAGGCACATCTTGGAGAGGTAGTTGAAGTTATCTTCGTACAGAATGGCATAGCGCGGCTGCTCGCGGGCCAGCGCCTCCGCCCACTCCTGCTCGGATTCGGCGAGCATGGCGTCGAACAGCGCCACCTCGTAGCCGTGCGCTCGCAGGAAGCTGGCGGCGTAGAGCGTGCCCAGCGGCGGGTATGGCTGCATGGCCTCCCACAGCTTGGGGTCGAACTTCAGATAGTATGATTGGCCGAAGAGCAGACTGGTCATGGTTCGACTCCCAGGGCCTGAACCCGCTCGCCGTAGGCGTTCATAATCTGCCGGGCGTGGCCGTCAAAATGCCCTTTGCACCAGTCGGCCGTGAACTGCGCTTCCATCGTTCCCGCGCCCGGCGCGCCCTTGATGGCCTGACGGGAAAAGCGGGCCAGCTTGCGCTCCATTTCCCACTGCTCCAGGCACTGTCCCAGGCGGCTCTCCAGCGCGCGTTCCAGCAGCCGCTGCAGCCTCGACGGCCCGCGCGCGTCCGCCGGCATCGCCGGCAGGCCGGGCGCGTTCGTGGCGTTGGGCAGCCACTCATTCACCCAGTCGTTCAGGCGGCGTATCCGGCGGTAAACGTCGTAGCCGCTGAGAGGCACCATCTGGGCCAGCTCGTGTGCGGCGTAGAGCGTCTGCTCGGGAAAGACGAGGGCGCGCTCGGCGAGCAGGTAGTTCGGGCAGAGGCGGATGCCGCGCGTCGCCGCCAGCCGGACGATCAGGATCACAAAAGCGCGGCTGAGCCAGAGCCGGCCGTTGGCAGTGACGATCAGGTAGTCAATGTCGGCGCCTGGTTCGGCGTTGTTCACCGCGAGGGAGCCGGTTACTGCAACCATGCGCACGAAGGGTAGCTGGGCCATCAGGGCGCCATAGTGGCGGGCCAGAGGCCAGAGCCGGCGAGCATGCGCCTCTCGCAGCCGTCGCGTCTCTACGATCTGCCGGCGGCCGGGCAGGGTGACGTATTCCTCGTAACGTTCCAGATGGTGGGGCACGAGAGCGCCGTTGGAGAGCAGCTTCTCCACGTCTTCCAGCGGCGCGGGGCGCCCGACAAGGTAGCGGTGCACTTCGGCCGGCAGGAGCGGATAGTCGAAGACATCCACGTAGGCCACCGTCTGCACAATGGCGGTCGCCAGCGTCTGGACAGACGCGCCATTAACGTCTGGAGAAATGCCAACCTGTAGCGGCACAGGCACGCCTACCTCCGGAATCGTTCAGGATAAGTGAGTTATCGGAACCAGCGCCGGAAACATGCGTCAATACAGCGAATGCCGCCCCGGTGGGCGCACGCGCTGCATGCTCCGGCATTATCGAAAGCCACCATTAGAGCATACGAACGAGCGGGAAGTTTGGATCTAATCTGCCAAATGAAACGTAAATATGGGGTGCCTATACCAGCGTCAGTTCAGGCCGGATCGGCGCGCCAAAGCAGGTGACTCATGACTATCAGGATCGGATTTGACGCCACGCCTCTGTTAGGACCACGCTCCGGCGTGGGCTCCTATACCAGTCGCCTGCTGGAGGCGATGCTGAGAACCAACCCGGAGTGGGAGTATCTGCTCTACAGCAACCGGCCCCTGGGACCACTGGAACCCGAGCTGGCTCAGGCCCGCCCCGTCGTCAGTCGCCTGCCGTCCAAACGGCTCATCTGGATGCAGTCTCTATTACCGGCCCTGATCCAGCGCAGCCAGCCCGACCTCTGCCACTTTCCCAACGCGATGGCGCCGCTGTGGCAGCCGCAGCCGTTCGTGCTGACCATCCACGACGCGTCGCTCTTTCTGTACAGCCACTACCATCCCCGGATGCGGCTGTTGAGCATACGGCTGACGCTGCCCCTGCTGGCCCGTCGCGCTGCGGCCGTGATCTGCGTCTCCCACCACGCTCGCGAGGAGCTGGTTCGCATCCTGAAGCTCGACCCCGAGAAGGTCTACGTGGTTCACGAGGCGGCGCCGGCCGGATACCAGCCGGTCGCCGATCCGCACGAGCTGGAACGGCTGCGGCGCAAGTACAGGCTGCCCGAACGCTTCCTGCTGCACGTCGGCACGCTGGAACCGCGCAAAAATCTGCCGCGCCTGGTACGCGCGCTGCACCAGATCCGGCAGCGGGGGTGCGACATCAGCCTCGTCCTGGTCGGCGCCCAGGGCTGGCATCTGAACGGGCTGGGCCGGGAGATCGAGTGCCTGGGGCTGCAGGACGCCGTCCACTTTACCGGCTACGTGCCCGGTGAAGATTTACCCGGCCTCTATTCCCTGGCGACGCTGTTTGTCTTTCCATCCCTTTACGAAGGGTTTGGCTTACCGCCCATCGAAGCGATGGCCTGCGGCGCTCCTGTGCTCTGCAGCGATCGTGGCTCGCTGCCCGAAATCTGCGACGGCGCCGCCTATATGGTAGACCCGGAAGATGAGCAGGCGCTCGCCGACGGTCTGCTGGCCCTGCTGGGCGACGCCGAATGGCGGGCAGAGCTGAGCCGGCGGGGACAGGCGCGGGCGCGCGCCTTTTCGTGGGAGAAAGCGGCGCGAGAGACGGCCCTGGTCTACAAGCGCGTTCTGCGCCCAGTGACGGGCGACGTTGCCGCGCTGGCGAGACGGTCTACACGCGGCGTTTAGCTCAGCGGTTGACCGACGGCAGGAAAGAGGCCAGGTATTCGACGTACAGCGTGCTGCTCACGCGCTCCGTGAACAACTGGAAGGAAGTGGCGTAATCCTGAGCATCGGCGTTGTGCAGGGCGGCGTCGGCCAGGATGAGCCGGGTGCTGGTGCCGGAGGGCACGCTGCTGCCCACCCGGAAGGTGATCTCGGCCACGACGCCGCTGCCCGACAGCGGCGCGGCGCCGCCGATGACGACACGGGCCAGCCCGGCGCCGTCGTCGTAGAAGGCAACCTGCCTGCCGGCCCCAATCCCGGCCGGCGCAGCGTTGACGACCCCCTGCACGAGCGCCGGATCGTAAGCCAGCCAGAAGGTGCCGCCAGACCAGCCAGCGGCGCCGGTTATGCGGAGGTTGGTCACCGCCGACCCGCTGAGAATCGAGGTGACGTTGTCCAGGCTGGCGATCCCGGCCTGCGCCTCGGGCGTACCTGTGCTCACGGGCCAGCTACCCAGATTCGCATAGGTCATCAGGGCGGAGACGTCGGCAGCGTCGATGCGCCCGTCGCCGGTGAGATCCGCAGCCCGTACCTGGCGGGATGTTCCCGGCGCGCCGCTCGCCAGCCGCGCCGCCAGCACGCCATCTGCACTCTGTACCAGCCCGTTGCCGTCGAGATCGCCGCGGGCGTAGGCCTGCACAGGTTCCATGTAAAAGGCGCCGTCAAGCTGAGCCAGAGCGACCGGCTGCGTGCTGTTTGGGGGATAAATGACCGAGCCGCCCGTGCCCTGAATCAGGTCGAGGGGACTGGCATTGTCGATGCTCGGCAGCACGTCGAAGGTAAGCCAGAAGAGGGCGCCGCTGCCGTAAAGCGCCGGGGCTGTGCCGGAAGAGGTGCTCACCCGCACGCGCGAAAGATTCCCCTGGCTGGAGACGGTTCGCTGCCAGCTATAATCGCGCGCCAGCGTGCCGGCGGCGACCTCGCGTAGAGCCAGCAAGCGCGGGTTGTAGTCGAGCACAATTTCGGCGCTGCCCAGCCGCAGGCCCCGCGCGTTGCGGATGTTCACCGGGATCATGATCCGGTCGCCCGGCCGGGCCTCGGCGTGGGGCACCCACAGGGAGACAGTCTGCGCCACGACGCAGCCGGTGTTGGACTCGGCGAGGACCGCGCCGTCGGCCCGCTGAGCCTGGACGCGATAACAGGCGCGCGTGCCCCGCGCCAGCGCGCTCTGATCAAAGTAGACAGTCTCCGGTGTTGTTGCCAGCGCGGTGAACGTCGTACTGTCGCCGGTAGCCCGCAGAACCCGATAGCGGCTGATGGCGTTGCTGTTGGTCGGCTCCCACTCCAGGTAGACGTTGTTGGCGCCGGAGTGCGCGCTGAGCACCACGGGCGCCACGGCAGCCGTACTGAGCGGCGCTGCGTCGTCGAGGGGCAGAGAAGCGCCCGAGCTACCCACGCAGACCAGCGCTTCCACCGCCCGCTCCATCGGCTGGCTGGCCGAGCCGCAGGGACGGGTCAGGCGCAGGACTGGCGCCTCCACGCCGATCATCCCGCTGGCGGTCACGTTAGCGATCTGCCACCGGCCGTCGGCCCCCGCGCCGACGACATACTGCCCGTCGTCCACCTGCGGGAGCTTGTAGGTGCCGAGGCCGTCCGTAGCGGCGGTGCGCGCCTCGCCCAGCCCATCGGCGCGCAGGAGGGCGACGGCGGCGCCGCCGGAAGCCAGGCCGGCGCTGTCGACGACCAGGCCGTTCACGCTGCGCCGGACGGGTATCTGCTGCCCGTAGTTGGCCGAATAGTAGCTCTCCTGCCGGAAAAGCTCGTCCCAGGGCTTCTCCACGAAGTCGGTGGCGGCGAAGCCTGTCGCCCACATTAGATCGTTGGGATTGTTGGGATCAGTCCAGGCGTAGTGGCCGGTGGAGACCATGTAGTGCAGGTGATCGCCGGTCGTCCAGCCGGTGCGGCCCTGGCGCCCGATCTGTACGCCGGCCGGAACCTGCCGGCCCACATAAATGTCGTCGGGTACGCTGTTGTAGGCCAGGTGAACGTACCAGGAATATTCCGCCGGGCCGTGCTGGACGACGACGGCGTTGGCCTTTTTCCAGCAGTCATAAACCCGGCAGGGCTCGGCCGGATCAGGCGAGGACTCCTTGACGAAGACGACAGTACCGGCTTTGGTGTTGTAAAGCGCGTCGTCGCCATAGTCGATCGGCCAATCGACGACAAAATCGATCTGCCCGCCGTGACCGGAGCCGTCGCGCTGCGTAACCGTGGCGAAGCGTCCGCCGGGCCAGGGCAGGTAATGGCCGCTGAAGGTGGCCTCTGTACTGGCCGCCGTCACTTCCGGCTGCCGCAGGAAGGCCTTGTTGCTGCCGTCCATCAGCGCCTCGGGCACGGCGTCGAGCCAGCCGTTAAACTCCTCCTGCGTCACCAGGGCCGGCGCGATTGCCTGCCAGCCGGTCCCGCTTTGCCGGGCCAGAATCGGAATGGCCTCCAGGAGCGGCTCCCCGGTGGCCTCGTCTACCGGTTGGGCGACGGCGTAGGCCCAGCTACCGTCGCTGTGCAAATCGCCCAAGTACAGGGCGCGCGAGGGGTCGATCTCCTCCTCGTAGAGCTGCACCACGGCGGCAATGGCTTCTTCGGCTGTAGCGTAGTCGGCGGCAAAAGCACGGTCGGCGCCAGACGCGACGACCGCTAAGAGCAGAACCAGCGTGAAAAAAGCGAATCGGGTACGCACGCCCCCATCTTAGGCCGGCACTGTGCCGGGGTCAATGTGCGTTTATTCCCGTTTTTGGCGCCCGCCACCAGAAACGCCAGACCGTGTGCTGGCGTTGAAATCCTATTTACTCGCACGGCTATGGTGGTTACACTGATGGATACCGCGGCGGCGCGCTAGCGCACAATGAATGGAACCGCCGTAGTCCACCAGGAGGATAACCTCATGACGAAATGGCTTTTCCGGGACGCGCGTCTCGTTCTGCTGACCCTCTCTTTTGCCCTTGCGCTGATCTGCGCGCGGGCAGCCGCTCCATCGCCCGCTACCGCCGAGAGCGCCCTCGCCGCACCTGTGTTGAAGTGGCAGCGCGGGGGCTGCTACAGCTCCTGGTGCGAAACCGGCTGGTACTCCTCGCCGGCCGTGGCCGACCTCGACGGGGATGGCAAGCCGGAAGTAATCGGCGCTACCTATTCCCTTTTTGTGCTCAATGGCGAAGATGGCTCTATCCAGTGGTCGGTAGACCCACCCGGCGGGCGAGTCTGGCCCGGCGTCGTCGTCGCCGATATCGACGGCAACGGCGACCTGGAGATAGCGACCGGCCACGGCGAGGGCTACCTGAACGTCTACCACCACAACGGGACTGTCTACTGGTCGGCGCAGCCGGTCACAGCCGAGCTGCGCGGCCTCTCCGCCTACGATCTCTACGGCGACGGCAACCTGGAGCTGATCGCCACCGCCGCCGTGAGCAGCGAGACCAACACCTGGGTGCTGGGGCACGACGGCCAGATCCTGCGCAGCTGGCCGCAGCTAACCGGTGACAGCGGATACGCCTGGGGCGTCTTCAACGACAACGCCGGCATCGGCGACATCGACAACGATGGCGTGCCCGAGATCGTCGTGCCCTCGGACGTGCACTACATCAACGCCTACGAGAGGACTGGCGTGCAGATTCCGGCCCATGCAATGTACGGCACGAAGGGGTGGGGCAAAGTCGGCGTGCACGTGGATCACGCCGTCGACCTGCGCGGCTACGCCAACTGTGGCGTGGAGCACCGGCCCAATTTCGCCCATGCTCCGGCGACGATAGCCGACGTTGACGGCAACGGCGTGCTGGAAGTCGTCGTCGCGGGCAACGTCTACAACTGCGGCACGAGCCCGTACACGAGCCTGTACGAGATGCCCTTCATCTTCAACGGCGACCGCAGCCGCTGGCAGGGTAGCGGCTACAACTGGGTAGTCATACCGGCGCCCGACGGCAGCGCCGCACCCCTCAGCGAAGATTACAACGTCATCGAGAACGCCATGCCCAACCCCGTAGCGGCAGACCTGGACGGGGACGGGTTGCGCGAGATTTTACACGCCTCCTACGACGGCCGGCTGCACGCCTACTGGCTGGACAAGAGCGAGCACGGCAGCTGGCCCTATAACGTAGCCGCTACCGGACCAGGTATCCGCTTCGCCTCCGAACCGGTTGTCGCCGACCTGGACGCCGATGGACGCGCCGAGGTGCTCTTCGCGTCGTGGCCGCAGAAAGGGGCGGGCTACGTGGGCAAGCTCCACGTCCTCGATTATCTGGGCAATCCGCTGCATGAGGTACCCCTGCCCGCCCCCTTTGGCGGGGCGAACTGGAACGGCGCCCTGCCTGCCCCCACCCTGGCGAACGTGGACGCCGACGCCGACCTGGAACTGGTGCTAAACACCGCGCACGCCGGGTTCGTCGTCTACGATCTGCCGGGCACGAGCAACGCTCGCGTTCTCTGGGGAACCGGCCGGGGCAACTACCAGCGTACCGGCTCGCTCCTCACGGGCTCCCTGCAAGGCTCCTCGATGGCGATGAGCCCGCCCGTGGTTTCGGCCGGCGACGCGGTTCACGTGACGATCACCCTGTACAATGGCGGGCCGGCGCTGGAGGACGTGCAGCTGAGCAACGTCCTTCCTCCGCAGCTACTTTACGCGGGCAACCTGCAGGCCAGCAGCGGCGCCGCCTCGTATGCCGGCGGCGAAGTAAGCTGGTCGGGCAGCGTCGAGGCCGGCGATCCGGTGCTGATTAGCTACGATACCACTGTCGATCCAGCCCTGACGGAGGCGATGGTCATCACCAACCAGGCCGAGGTCGATGATGGCGCCGGGCAGCTCTGGTCTCTGGCGGCGACGGTGGTCGTCAATAGCCAGCCCAACTATCTGCCCTTCGTGTCCAGGGAATAACCACTCGTCATGAGGCGTACGACACAGCCAGCCTGACCGTCTCAAAGTGGATATCCACGGTGTCGGTCACGTCGCGCCCATACCCCCCGGCCATGGCGACGACAACCGGCAGGCCGGCGCGGCGGCAGGCCTCGAAGACGAGGCGGTCGCGCGTCGCCAGCCCCGTTTTGCTCAGAGCCAGCCGGCCGAGCCGGTCCCCCTCGTGCGGATCGGCGCCGGCCAGGTAGATGGCGATGTCGGCGCGGGCCAGCGCCAGCGCCCTGGCGACGCCCGCGTCGAGCGCCTGCAGGTATTCGTCGTCGCCCGTGCCGTCTTCCAGCGCGATATCCAGGTCGCCGGGCTCTTTCTGGAAGGGAAAGTTGCGGGCGCCGTGGATGGAGAAAGTAAAGATCGTCTCGTCGCCCCGGCAGATGGCGGCTGTGCCGTTGCCCTGGTGTACGTCGCAGTCGAGGATGACGACCCGCCGCACCAGCCCGGCGGCCTGCCAGGCTCGTGCGGCGACGGCGGCGTCGTTGAAGACGCAGTAACCCTGGCCCCAGTCCGGGCCGGCGTGGTGAGTGCCGCCGGCCAGATTGACGGCCACGCCATCCTGCAGCGCCGCAGGCCCGGCGGCGAGGGTGCTGCCCACGCTGCGCCGGCTGCGCTCGACCAGGGCGGGCGACCAGGGAAAGCCCATGCGCCGGATCTCCTGCGGGCTGAGGCTGCCGCTCTTGACCCGCTCCACATAGCCGGCGGTATGGGCGCGTAGCAGGTCGGCGTCGCCGGCCGCCTCGGGGATCGCCAGATTGCCCGGCGGCACCAGTCTGGCAGCCACGACGCGCTGCCGCAGCAGCGCGTATTTCTCCATCGGGAAACGATGGTTTTCGGGGAGGGGCAGGACAAACTGGTCGTGGTAGAAGATTTTCATGGCCGGGCGGTGATTATAGCCGAAAGCGGCGCAATACAATCAGGAGGCTTTGCGCTACAATGGGCTCGTGAGAGGCTCGCCGATGCTGGACATTCTGACCGCCAATCCGCTACTGCTGCTCTTTTTGGTCTCGGCGCTCGGCTACGTCCTGGGTCGCATCCGCGTGAAGGGCAGCAGCCTGGGCGTCGCGGCTGTGCTTTTTGTCGGGCTGGCGGCCGGCGCGCTTGCTCCCGGGCTGTCGCTGCCGCCCGTTATCTTTGAACTCGGCCTGATCATCTTTGTCTACACGCTGGGGCTGACCAGCGGCCCTGGTTTCTTCGCCAGCTTCCGGCGCAAAGGGCTGCGGGACAACCTCTTCGTGCTGCTGCTGATCCTGGTTGCGGCAGGATTGACGGCGGTCGCCGCTCTGCTGCTGCAGTTCAGCGCGCCGGTTGCGGCGGGCCTTTTCGCCGGGAGCCTGACCAACACCCCGGCGCTGGCGGGGCTGCTGGAGACGATTGGGGCGACCGCACCGCCCGACCAGCGGGAAGCACTGCAGACGCTGCCGGTCGTCGGCTACTCCGTCGCCTATCCGATGGGCGTGCTGGGCGTGATCCTCGTGGCGTCTGCCCTGCAAAAGTTGTGGCGCATCGACTTCCACGCCGAGACCCGGGCGCTGCGCCGCTTTCTGGTGGTCGAGCAGGAGCTGTATAACCGCACCGTGCGCGTCACCCGGCCGGAGGTGATCGGCATTCCCCTGCGCGAGCTGCGCCGTCGGCACACCTGGAACGTCGTCTTTGGGCGGATGGAGCGCAACGGCGAGCTGATGCTGACGACGGGGGATACGGTGCTGGAGCCGGGCGATCTGCTCAGCGTCGTCGGCGCGCCGGAGGACGTGGACGCAATGGTGCCCACCGTCGGGGAAGCGACAGAGCGCCACCTGGAGCTGGAGCGCAGCGAATACGATTTCCGGCGCATCTTCGTCAGCAATCCCGACGTGGCCGGGCGCAGCCTGCGCGAGCTGGCCCTGCCGCAGCACTTCGGCGCGCTCGTCACGCGCGTGCGCCGGGGCGACATCGACCTGCTGGCCCACGGCGACACCGTTCTGGAGCTGGGGGACCGGGTGCGTGTCGTCACCCGGCGCAGGGATCTGACCGCGCTCAGCGAATACTTCGGCGATAGCTATCGCGCGCTGAGCGAGATCAACCTGCTCTCGTTAGGGCTGGGGCTGACGCTCGGCCTGCTGCTGGGGCTGGTGCCGGTCCCACTGCCCGGCGGGGTGACGTTCCGGCTGGGCAACGCGGGCGGGCCGTTGCTCGTGGCCCTGGTGTTGGGGGCGATACGCCGCAGCGGGCCGCTTGTCTGGGTGATGCCCTATAGCGCCAACCTGACCCTGCGCCAGATCGGACTGAGTCTGCTGCTCGCTACCATCGGCGTGCGCTCCGGACACACCTTCTTCACGACCCTCGGTGAAAGCGGCGGGCTGTTCCTCTTCCTCGCCGGGGCAGCGATCACGACGCTGACGGCGTTGCTGTTCCCCTGGGCGCGCTATCGCTGGCTGAAGATCCCGTTTCCGCTCCTGCTGGGCATGCTGGCCGGGCTGCACACACAGCCTGCCGTGCTGGGCTACGCGCTGGAACAGGCCGAAAACGAGCTGCCCAACATCGGCTATGCCCTCGTCTTCCCGATGGCGATGATCGCCAAAATCGTCGTCGCCCAGCTACTGCTGTCTCTGTTACCGGTATAGGCGTCAATCTATATCCCAAACTATATCGGTCACCCTTCCGCTTTCTGGTAGACTAGTTGTTGAGAGGGACGTCGCGCCGGGGCTACTCGGATAGGAGGGCGGCGTTCCCTCCCCGTTATATTATTGAGAACGAAGATAGGAGAGGGAGCAAAGGAGCGATAATGGCTACAAAAACAAAGTCACCGATGTTTGAGACCCGCATTGAAATTGAGCAGGACGCGCGCGAGGAGCTGGTGGCGCTGTTGAACCAGCATCTCGCTGACGCCTTTGCCCTGTACAGCCACAGCAAACAGGCGCACTGGAACGTGAAGGGCATGGATTTCATGCAGCTGCACGAGCTGTTTGACGAGCTGGCCGAGCTGGTGCTCGGCTTCGTGGACATGATCGCCGAACGGATCACCGCTCTGGGTGGCACGGCCATGGGCACGGTGCACATGGCCGGCAGTGCGACCGGGCTGGAAGATATCCCCATCGATATGACCGGCGGCGAAGCGTTCGTCGAGGCGCTTGCCGAGCGCTTCGCGCAACATGCCGAGGGCGTGCGTGAAGCGATTGATACCGCCGATCAGCTCGGCGACATGGCGACGAGCGACCTCTTCACCGAGATCGTGCGCGGTCTGGACAAGAGCCTCTACTTCCTGGAGGCGCATCTGCGCGGCTAGCCCGGCGCGTTCGTTTGCGGCAGGACCTGACAGGTTTCCGCAGCCTGTCAGGTCTCTTTGATCCCGCTGGCGGCGGGCGCGCTCTGGGCTACAATGGCGGCTGCTCACAGGGAGGCTAACAATGATGCAACGTGGGGCTGCTCTCATCGCTCTCGCCGCCGACGCGCTCGGCCTGGCTGCCGCTATCCTGTTACTGCCGGCGCTCGCGTGGCAGTTCGCCCGGCTGACCTTTGCCAACTCGGTAGTCCTGGGGATCTTCTTCCTGCTCTTTCTGCTGGGCATCGACGTGTTCAGGCGGCTCCGGCCGGCGCCCTGGCTGCGCGACCGGCGGATGCTCTTCCTGGCGGGCCTCTTTGCCTTTGTGCTCAGCACCGCCGTCGCCTATAGTGTGGGCTTTCTGGACTCCGTAGCCAACATGAACCGGGAGATTCTGGACGAGCCCTCGGCTGCTATCTATCTCCTGCTGTCGCCGGCGGCCTGGCTGGGGCTGAGCCTGATCTACGTTCTGTTGCTGACGACGCAAAGCGAGGTCCGGCCGTGGCAGCCGCTGCGCGCCTTCCTGGCCCTCATGGCGGTCAACCTGATGGCGCTCGCCCTGGTCGCGGTGGCCCGCGCCTTCTGGCTGCGTCTCGCCCTGGGCAGCGCCTGGCTGCCCTTTCTGGCGACGCTGCTTTTGGCGCTGCTGCTGTTCGTGCCCCCGCGACTGATCTACCTGGGGAAAGACGAGGCCGCCCGCCTGCCGGCCCTGCCCGCCTGGCTCTCCCTGCTGCTCTTCCTCGGCTACCTCTCCTGGGCCGCCGTCCTGCGCTGAAGAGGCCGCAACAGGAGCGTTATTTCGCTGCGGTTGTGGAAGAGCTGCCGCGCTTTTTCGATTTCGTAAGCCTCGCGGAGAATATTGAAGGCGTGATCGAGCACGTTCTCCCGCCTCTCCTCCGGTAGCTTCAGCGTCATCAGCGCGCGCCCGTGGGCGTAGAGGTAGGGAGCATAAGCCACCATGAGCCGGGCCGAATCCCGGGCGTCGAGGCGCATGTCGTTGGTGATCAGGTCGAACTGGTCCGGCCCTTCCCGCAGGTAAGCTTCGGCCGTCATCTGCTTGTGGCGCACGCTGCTGTCCTGGGCCAGGCTGGGGTGCAGCTCGGCCGGGTCCACGGCGGTGACGAACTGCTCGTGCTGGCGCAGGACACGAACCCAGCCGCCCGGCGCCGCCCCGAGGTCGAGCGCCACGCCGCCCGGCGGCAGCTCCAGGCCGAAAAGCTCCAGCGCCTCCAGCAGCTTGAACTCGGCCCGGCTGATCTGGCCCTTCTCGCGGGCGAAGCGACGCTGCCCGCCGGCCCAATCGCTGAGGTTGTAGATCGCCGGAGAGAGGCCGGCGAAGCCGGTCAGCTCACCCTGATAGGGAGCGATGGCCACAGAGAGAATCTGCTGGGGGCGGTGCACGTCGAGTCGGGCGCCGGTGGCGGCGACCGCTTCGGCGATGGCCGTATTCACGTCATAGGCCCGGAAGGGAAGCTCCGCGAAAAGGCGGGTCTGCACGGAGAAAGGCAGAGACGGGTCCACCAGCGCCAGCAGCTCTTTTTCGATCGCCTGCCGCAGCGCATGCTGGGCAGCGTCGCCACGGGGCAGAGGAAGCTGGACCTGCACCGGCTGGATGTGGCGGATGAAGACGGGCGGACGGTCGCGCCAGCGCGCCGCCAGCGCCCAATAGCTCTCGGCCAGCGCCAGGAGCAGCACGCCCGGTTCGAGGGTCGCCAGCTGCCGGACACCGGCCGGGGCCTCGGCCAGCTCCGCGACAGCCAGCTCGACAAAGCCGGGGTCGGCCGTGGCAATGGCGTCTGCTTTCACCGGTTGTGCTGAATAGGCTGGCGCCACGCTGCCGGGCTAACCGGCGTCTTCTCGCTTGCCCGCGCCGTTCTTGCGGTTCTCGGCCGGCAGGTACAGCAGGAGGTGGTCAATGCGGTTGTGGGCGTGCAGGCGCCAGGCCTCCCGGCGCGGATGGGCAACGTACTCGAAGTGCGACACGCTGGTGTTGTGGTTCCAGACCTCGCAGCGGCGGAAGGCGCCGACGTTGAAAACGTGGTCGAAAGTGATCTCGATGACGCCGCCGTGGGCTACGGCGACGACGACCTCGTGGCGATGGCGGTTGACCAGCTCTTCGATATACAGGCCGACGCGCGTGCGAAAATGCATGAGCGACTCGCCGCCTTCCTGTTCGGGCGTCACCGAGGAGAAGGGGCGCTCGCTGGCCCAGTAATCGGCGTAGGCCAGCAGGCTCTCGCTGGGCCAGGGAGTATGGTCCAGCCGGCTCGTGCCGATTTCCCGCAGGCGCTCGTCGAAGACAATGGGCGCGTCGTAGGCAGAAGCGAGCGGGGCAGCCGTCTCCCGGGCGCGTTTCATGGTACTGCAGTAGATGGCATCGACGTGCGGCACAGCGCCGGGCATCCAGGCGGCAAGCGCCTCGGCCTGCTGCTGCCCCAGCTCGGTCAGCCCTTCGTCGAAGCCTCCGTTCCAATCGGGCAGGTTGACGTGGCTCTGCCCGTGTCGAATCATATAGAGATGCATACACTTACCTTCCCGGATCGCATTATCAGAGGGGAATTATGCCACATCCGGGGGTAGGCTGTCACACGCTCTTTGCCAATGCCCGATCTGTCATCAGCGCCCGGCAGTCCCGGCCGAACCCGGCCGGAGACCGGCCGCCGCTTCCGCATCGCCCGCTGCTCACCAGGAGATCCGCCGCCCGCATATGTGGTAATGCTTGCCCGCAGGGCCGCAGATGTGGTGGTGTCTACAGCAGGCCAGATTGCCCGCCAAACTTTTTAACATTCCCCTTTCCTAAAAAGTCGCAGCTTTTAAGCTTCTTTCACGGGAACGCCATTGCGCCGGCCGGGGGCGTTGACTAGAATAACCCTACTATCAGTCGTCTTGTGGGCGTTCCTATTGGAAGAGGCCATTCGGCTGAGCCGCTTACCTTCATCCGGTCGCCATCGTGAGATGAAGTAGGCAGTATCCCCGGTGTCGTGCGTGGGATAAGTTGCCGGCCAGGGCGCCCGTTCGCGCCATTACTGTCTCACATCGCGTCCGTTACGGTCTAAATCTGAGCGTTCTTACTTCGCATGATTGGTGATCCTATGTTGCCCGAAACTGCCTGGAAAGCGACGTTGGGGGAATTGGAGCTACAGATGACGAAGGCGACCTTCAACACCTGGTTGAAGGACACGCGCCTGCTGGCCTGCGACGATAGCTCCTTCGTCATCGGCGTGCGCAACGATTACGCGCGCGACTGGCTGGAGAACCGGCTGCACGGCGCTGTCGTGCGCACGCTCTCGGCGATTGTCGGCCAGGAAGTGGAGGTGCGTTTCGTCGTTGGCGGCAGGCTGCCAGACAACGTGCAGAGCAACGGCTATCACGGCAAACCCGGGACGGCGAGTGAGGAAGAGCCGAAGACCCAGGGGCGTGAAAACGGAAGCTCGCCAAGCGAGCAGCTTAAAGACCGCTATACGTTTTCTACCTTTGTCGTCGGCTCCAGTAACCGGCTGGCGCACGCCGCGGCCCTCTCAGTAGCCGAGCAGCCCGGCCGGGCCTACAACCCGCTCTTCATCTACGGTGGCGTTGGGCTGGGCAAGACCCACCTGCTGCACGCTATCGGCCATCGCTGCAACGACAATGGCTACACCATTTGTTACGTCAGCTCGGAAACGTTCACCAACGACCTGATCCAGTCGATTCGCGGGCAGAAGATGGAGCAGTTCCGCGAAAAGTACCGCACGCCCGACGTGCTGCTCATCGACGATATCCAGTTCATCGCCGGTAAGGAAAGCACGCAGGAAGAGTTCTTCCACACCTTCAATCACCTGCATACCAATGGGAAGCAGGTAGTGCTGTCCAGCGACCGGCCGCCGAAGGCGATGGTTACGCTGGAAGAGCGGCTGCAGTCGCGCTTCGAGTGGGGGCTGATGACCGACATCCAGTCGCCGGACGCCGAGATGCGCGCCGCCATCCTGCACAGCAAGGCGGAGGAAAGCGGCGTCTACGTGCCGCAGAGTGTGATCGAGCTGATTGCCCAGCATTTCCGCAGCAACATCCGCGAGCTGGAAGGGGCGCTCAATCGCGTCATTGCCTATTCCCAGCTCACCGCCCAGCCTATCGACCTGAAGCTGGTCAACATGGCCCTGGCCGATCATATCCACAGGCCGACCAAACTGACGGTGACGCAGGTGGTCGAGGCGGTGGCCCAGCATTACCGGCTGTCGCTCGACAAGCTCTCCAGCCGCAGCCGCAGCCGGGTCGTCTCCTTCCCGCGCCAGGTGGCGATGTACCTGGCCCGCACCGAGACCGATTCTTCTTTCCCGCAGATTGGCGCCCACCTGGGCAACCGCGACCACACGACCATCCTCCACGGCTACGAGAAGATCGCCGGCCTCATGGAAACAGATGAAAAGGTGCGCCGCGAGGTGCTGCAAATTAAGGCCGTTCTCTACGACACGGTTCTCATCTAGAACCCATTCGTTTTTCAGCCATCTCCTGCAAAAAGGTCGCTTCCCCGGAAGCGGCCTTTTTGTTGCTTGACATACTGTGCGTCACAATATATAATGCGGCGTATGATAAAGGACGACGCACAGGCTGCTTACGAAAATCTGGCTCTGGAGCTGCGCCGGGGCGTGCTGGTGCTCGCCGTCCTCAGCCAGCTCCGTAACGAGCAGTACGGCTACTCGCTCAAACAGCGGCTCGACGAGCACGGCCTGGAGATCAACGAGGGCACACTTTACCCGCTGCTCCGGCGACTGGAGTCGCAGGGGTTGCTGAAAAGCGACTGGCGGATGGAGGAAGGCGGCCGTCCTCGTCGCTATTATGAGTTAAGCCCAACCGGCGTGGCTCTGCTGGAACAACTTAGCCGGGATTGGTACGAGCTGGGCAACGTGATAGGCAAGCTTCTTGAAGGAGACGAATCGTGAACGCACGGGAAATGATTGATCGCTACACCAATGAAGTAGCCCGCCAGCTTCCACCGCGGGCGCGCGACGATATCCGCCGCGAGCTGGACTCGCTGCTGGCGGAAGCGCTGGAGCGGCAGGCGGAAAAGGCCGGGCGCGAGCCCGACGAGGCGATGGTCGCCGCCATGCTGAAGGAGTTCGGCAGCCCGGCCGAGATGGCTGCCCAGTACCGGGGCGACGAATATCTCATCGGCCCGGTGCTCTTTCCCACGTTCAAGACCGTGGTGACGATTGCCCTGACCGTCCTGGCGACGGTCCAGCTCGTGATCTTTGGCGCCCAGGCGCTCTTCGGCAATACGCCCCTGACGATCGCTTCGCTCTGGGAGTTCCTGAGCACGATGATCAGCTCGGCGCTAACCGCATTCGTGATCATTGTCTTCGTCTTCGCGGTGATGGAGCGGGTGCCCGGCAACCAGCTCCCCGAGAAAGAGGCGTGGGATCCGCGCTCGCTGCCGCCGGTGAAAGACCCGAACCGGATTGCCCCCGTTGACCTCGTGCTGGGCATCGTCTTTCCGCTGCTGGCGATCATCCTCTTCAACCGCTACGCCTACTGGATCGTAGATATAGATGTGCCCGAGGGCGGCTACCACTTCTTCCCGCTGCTGCACGAGAATTTCCTTAACTTCGTGCCCTGGCTGACGGTCAGCTGGGGGCTGGAGATCGTCCTGCGCAGCCTGGTGCTGGCACAGGGGCGCTGGAACGTCATCACCCGTGTGGCGCAGTTCCTGGTCGAGCTGTTCAGTATCTACGTTGCCTACCTGATCTTCACCGGCGGCCCGATCACGTTCAACTCGGGCATTGACAGCCTCGTGCGCTTTGGCCTGGGCATCGCCATCGTCGTCGGGCTGATCTCCGCCGTCGTCACCCTCGTCAAGTCATTACTTGTTCGCTCTGGGGACACTAATATTGCGCCGCGGGTCGCCTGAGCGGTCAGGACCGCTTTGTCAGGCCGCTCAATCGGGGCGCGGCTCAGGATCACTCCCTGGGCCGCGCCCTTCCCTTTCTTCCACGGCCCCCGCACCCAGCGCGCGTAATCGCTCCAAACGTTCCCGATCCGCCGCCACCCAGTCTATGGCCGATAGCCTTTCGAAGGCCCGGGCGAAGTAGGGCGCGGCGGCTTCCGGCTCTCCGGCGGCAAGCAAACATTCGCCGATTTCTTCTTCCACGAAGCCGTCGTGATCCGGATCTTGCTCCAGCTCGCGCTGCAGGGCCAGCGCTTCCGGCAGGCGGCCCAGGGCGCGCAGGGTCCGGCCAACGCACCAGCGAGCGATGCGCTCTTGCTCCGGCTCGTGCTGCTGCCGTCGCGCCTCCAGCGCGTGCTCGAACATGCCCAACGCTGCCTCAAAATCCCCCCCGTCGAAATAGCTCCAGCCGGCGTTATTGTAGAGAGAGCCAAGCCATCGGCGCGCCCGCTCGTCAGGGGATCGATTCGCATAGTCAATAGCGTACAGGTTCCGCTCCAGGCTCTCCTCAACCGGCGCGGCGATAGCCAGCATGTGCAGGGCATCGACGGCATAGAACGCCTCGTCCAGCCGCTCCGCCAGCTCAAAGGCGCGCTGAAAAAGAGGCAGGGCCTGCTCCGGCTGCCCGGCGGAGTTCAGGGTGCGCCCGCGTTCCAGCAGGTAACGGACCTCGGTGCGGTCGCCGCCGGCCATATTCTGGGCGACCTCGTCCAGGATTCGGTGCGCCTCCTCGAATTGCCCCCGCAGGCTGAAGGTACGCGCGAGCTGTGTCTGCACTTCCCCCGCATAAGATTGGACATTTGCCGCCCGCGCCGCTGCCAGCGCAGCGCGGAAGCGTTGCTCGCTCACTTCAGGATCGTCGTAGTCCCACAGCTCGTCGATCGCCGGTAATTCCGCGCTCATCTCTCCGGCCAGCCTCCCGGCTGTCTCATTCTCCGCCGCTCCTCTCGGCGCGCAGGAGGTCAATCGTCTCGACGGCGTGGCGCAGATGGGGAATGACGATGCTGCCGCCCACGATCAGGGCCACATTGAGGGCATCGTGTAGTTCGTCGTCGCTGAAGCCGGCGTCCACGCACTGGATCAGATGGTAGTCGATGCAGTCGTTGCAGCGCAGCACAGCCGAGGCGACCAGCCCCAGCAGCTCTTTGGTGCGCCCATCCAGCGCGCCGTCCCGGTAGGCCGCGCCGTCCAGGTTGAAGAATCGCTTGATTCCGAGATGGTCGATAGAAAAGATCCGTTCGTTCATCCGCTCGCGGTATGCGCGGAATTCGTCCAGCCGGCTGCTCATAACTAAGCTCCTTGTCCTCGGCGCCCGCCGGGCAGAGGGCGGGCGCGCTGTTTTTGAGTCTGGCTGCGGATTGTACGCGAGCGGGTAATGAGGACCAAAAGCAAAAAGGCCGCCGGGTGTTCCGGTGGCCTCTGCGTTTTCGGAGAAAGACCTCGCGAGCCGATCTTGTGCCGGGCGCTCGGCTGTACTTGTTGACGGTTCCGTCTAAGTCGCCTTGCCGACCACGGCGGGCCTCTCAGGTCATTCAGGTCTTCCCCTGAATCTGCCACTAGTATAGAGGACCCGCCGGGGAAGATCCGGCAATCTGGCTACAGGGCGGCTGTAAATTTCCTTACAATGGTGACTCAGCCAGTACCTTGGCGCCGGCTGCCTGCAGGTCGCCCCAGAAGGAAAGGATCGCGCGCGGAATATCCTCCTGCTGCAGCACGACCTCATACGGAAGCAGGGCGCCGCGCCAGACTTCCTGCTGCCAGTGGGCGCCCTCGGGCAGCGTTATCTCCAGCAGCCTTGCCTGCCAGGGATAGGCAGTCACGTAGAAGTACGGGTTGGCATAGCTCTCGTCGCCGGTGGAAAAGCCGAAAGCCATCTGCTCGTCGGCCCATGAGGGGTCGGTGTGCCCTGGAAGCCGCCGGCCAGAAAACCAGACCATGGAGAGGTCGAAGTGATGGGGCCAGAGCTGGACAGCGCCCGTCTCCTCGCGCAGGCCGGCCCGGAACTGCTTCAGTAATAGGTCGATCTGCGAAAGCGCCTCCCAGTACCGTTCGACTGCCAGGGAATCGTAAGGGTTGGTTTCGTCGCGGCAGAAGGGGTCGCTGTTGAAGGCAGGGTGGACGTCGATCTGCTCCAGCGCCGCCAGCGCGCCTTCCATCACCTCGCGCGTTGACTGCTCCTCCAGGTTGACGTCCCACCAGTGGCCCCGGCTGGTAGCCACACTCAGCACGTGCGTGGTGAAGTCGAGCATCAGCTCGCAGGTCATCCGGCCCGCCGGGAGTGGGGTCGTCGTCAGGCCACAGGCGGAGGTGCTCAGGCTGATGTGCCACCAGTGCTTTTGCGGCGGCGCCAGCGCGCGGCGAATGGCCCCGACCAGCCGGACGTAGGTATGAAGGGTATCACGCGTGGCTCGCCACGAATCGAGAGAGAGTGGGGGCAACAACATCAGCGCCTCCTTTACGCGAAGATGGACAGGGACGCAGGGAGTGATGCCGGCGACGAGAACGACGCGGCTATTGTAGCATAAAAATGACCTATCTTGACCCGGAATACCCGCAAGAGTGCGTACGCCGTAGCCGCGGATTCCATCCGCGCCTCACCGCTCCCCTCGCATTTCACCTATCCTTTACCTCCACCTGCCCGCTTCTGCTGTATACTATGACCAAACATACGTTCTGTCTTGAAGCCTATCACCCATGATGCCTCAACCATCCCTTCGCACCCCGCTCACCAAGCCGGCCCTCTCGCCTGATCTCCCCCCATTCGCCTCACAACAGACGCCATTTGTCGCTGCCACGCCCTTCCCCAGGATACCGGCATTCGATATTTCCCGCGTTTTCCCCGAAATATCACCAACCGGCACGAATGAAGGGCCCGCCGCGCCCGAAATATCGCCAGACGACACTTCAGACACATATCCCCGTGTCACCAGACGATATTTCCTGTCCCCCAAATAACAGCCACTTAATATCGGCAAACGACACGCCAACGCCCATAGAGCGATTTTTCCAGATCGCTCCTTATCGCCTGCGGCTTATCTGGCTATCGCCGCGGCTCCTATCCGCCAGTTGGATTTTCGATCACCGGTCTGTACTCGGGCAGCCAATCGCCGTGCGCCTCGATGAGATCGTCCACCAGCGACCAGATCTGCTCCAGATCCAGCTCGGCTGCCGTATGCGGGTCGAGCATCGCGGCGTGGTAGATGTGCTCGCGCCGGCCGGTCAGCGCCGCTTCCACCGTCAGGGCCTGCACGTTGACGTTCGTCTGGATCAGGGCGGCGAGATGCGGTGGCAGCGCGCCGATGCGCGTCGGCTGCACGCCGTTGCCGTCCACCAGGCAGGGCACCTCGACCACACAGTCGGCCGGAAGGTTGTCGATCAGGCCCTGGTTGGGCACGTTGGCGTAGACGGTGCGCGGCTGGCCCGTCTCCATGCTGTGGATAATGCGCGGCGCAAACTCGACGCTGCGCTTGCCTTCGAAGGGCATGGGGTTGCCGGCAAGCAGCTCGTCGCGCACGAAGTTCCAGAAGACGATCTGCGCCTCGCAGCGCCGGATGTACTCGTCCAGAGGGATGTTGAACTTCTCAATCAGGTCCGGCCGGTCGCGCTTGATGAACCAGGGGACGTACTCACTGAAATGCTCGCTCGATTCGGTGACGAAGTAGCCCAGGCGGCGGAGCATCTCGTAGCGCACGCGGTTGTGCGCCGGCACGCGCCCCTCCGCGACGATCTGGTGCAGCCGGGGGTAGAGATCCTCGCCGTCGCGCTCCAGGCGCAGGAAGAAGGCCATGTGGTTGATGCCGGCGACGAGATAGTTAATCTCCTCCACGGGAATGCCCATATCGCGGGCCAGCTCGGCAGCGGTGTGCGGCACGCTGTGGCAGAGGCCGACCGTCCTGATGCGGCTGGCGCGGGCGATGGCCCAGCAGTTCATCGCCATAGGGTTCACGTAGTTGAGGAAGAGCGCCTCCGGGCAGACGGCTTCCATATCGCGGCAGATGTCGAGCAGTACGGGGATGGTACGCAGGCCGCGCATGATACCGCCGATGCCCAGCGTGTCGGCGATGGTCTGACGCAGCCCGTACCGTTTGGGCACCTCGAAGTCCACGACTGTGGCGGGCTGGTAGCCGCCGACCTGGATCATGCAGATGACGTAGTCGGCTCCTTCCAGCGCCTCGCAGCGATCCAGCGTCGTGCTGATCGTCGCCCTGGCCTGCGCTTTGGCGGCAACGTGGCGGGCGACGACGGCCGACGTTTCCAGCCGCTCGGCGTCGATGTCGTGCAGGACGATCCGGGCCTCGTGCAGCTCGGGAAAGCTGAAGATATCTGTGAGTAGCTCGCGGGCGAAAACGGTGCTGCCCGCGCCGATAAACGTGATGTTGGGCATGATGACCTCCTCCAGAGCGAACGACCGCTCCCTCCCGGGGACAATTATGACCGATTATCGGCCGGCGTCGAGACTGGCATGCGAATGCGCCCCAAGCCTTTCACAAGGGCTTTACCGCTTTCACAATGAGCACCCGTGGCGCTACGCGACGCAGCTGCTTGTCGAGAGTATCGACAGCGTTCCTCTGACGCCAGAGCCGCCGGAGAACCACTTCCCCTCCTCGTTGTAACTGGTCACCCGAATGGCCACCAGCTTCCCTTCGTCGTCGAGTTCGTGCGGCGGACTATCCACATCAAAGGGCGATTCAAAGCATGGATGAAGAACGCAAAAAACAAACGTGCCGTGACCCTTGAGGATGCGCTGAACCGTCCTGATCGTCGCGTCCAGATCGCTTATATCCATCAGGGCCATATGGCACACGACGGCGTCGAAGGAGGCGTCATCGACGCTGGCGAGTGACTGAACATCGTCCCTGATGTACGCGACTTCTAGCTCAGGGGACTGCCGTACAGCGTGATCTAGGAGAGTAGCCGAGAGATCAACACCCGTGACAGTGGCGCCTTGTGCAGCCAGGATTCGCGACAAAAAGCCCTCCCCACACGCCAGATCGCAGACCTGTAGACCTTTGACATCCCCGAGCATGCGCATCATGATTTCGACATTCTGATGGAAAAACGAGTCGGGCGTCGCTAGCTGTGTCGTGATGAAGTTGAGGTAGAAGTCGCCGGCCGCGTCGTACTCAGAACTCGGCAAATCCCTTTCACTCATTCCAGATTCCTCCCGCAGCCGGAAATGGCGGCTATTCCGCTGACCGGCGATTCTACCAGATTCGCCGTCTGGCCTTTATCCCTGTGTGCCAATCACAAAACGCCCTCAATCCGACCCGGGATCGGTTTCTAAACTATCATCTCGCTGTATGATCGATCGAGCGCGATTTGCGCCAGGATAGAAATCTGACCGGCCGGGCAAAGGGCATTATACTTGGGGCAGTGAAGGAGGATTGCTCATGGCAGACAACTACTCTCCCCGACCTGAAGATAAGTTTACGTTTGGGCTGTGGACCGTCGGCAACGTCGGGCGGGACCCGTTCGGCGAGCCGGTGCGTTCGCCGCTCTCGCCGGTCGCGCTGGTCCATTTACTGGCCGAACTGGGCGCGTACGGCGTCAACCTGCACGACAACGACCTGGTGCCCATCGACGCCACGCCGGCCGAGCGCGACCGTATCGTGCGCGATTTCAAGCGGGCGCTGGCGGTGACGGGCCTCGTCGTGCCCATGGCGACGACAAACCTGTTCGCCGACCCGGCGTTCAAGGACGGCGCGTTCACGGCCAACGATCCGGGCGTGCGGGCCTACGCGCTGCAGAAGACGATGAAGGCCATCGATCTGGGCGTGGAGCTGGGCGCCGGCATCTACGTCTTCTGGGGCGGGCGTGAGGGCGTCGAGACGGACGCCGCGCGCGATCCGTTGGTGGCGCTGGCCCGCTTCCGCGACGCGCTCAACTTCCTCACCGAGTACGTGCGGGACCAGGAGTACGACCTGCGCTTCGCCCTGGAGGCCAAGCCCAACGAGCCGCGCGGCGACATCTACCTGGCGACGACGGGGGCCATGCTCGGCTTCATCGAGACGCTGGACCACCCGGAAATGGTCGGCGTCAACCCGGAGGTGGCTCACGAGCAGATGGCCGGGCTCAACTTCCTGCACGCTGTGGCCCAGGCGTGGGATGCGGGCAAGCTGTTCCACATCGACCTCAACGACCAGTTCCCCGGCCGTTACGACCAGGATTTCCGCTTTGGCGCGGCGAATCCGAAGAACGCCTTTTTCCTGGTCAAGTTCCTGGAGGACGTGGGCTACGATGGGTCGCGCCACTTCGACGCCCATGCCTACCGCACGGAGGACGTAGAGGGCGTGAAGGCATTCGCGCGCGGCTGCATGCGCACCTATCTCATCCTCAAGGAGAAGGCGCGGCGGTGGAACGAGGACGCCGAAATCCAGGGGCTGTTGCAGGAAGCCAACGCCGACCGGGACGACGCGGCGGAGATCCTGGGGCCGTACAGCCGGGAGCGGGCCGAGGCGCTGAAAGGGGCGGCGCTGGACCGCATTGCCCTCGGCGCGCGCGGGCTGGCCTACGAGCGGCTGGACCAGCTGACGACGGAAATCCTGCTGGGCGTGCGCTGAGGAGGCCACGGCGATGGCAGACCGAACGTTTCTACTGGGGATCGACGTATCGACGACGGGGGCCAAAGCGCTGCTCATTGCGGCGACAGGCGAGGTGGTTGCCAGCGCTTCCACCCCGCTGACCGTCTCCACGCCGCACCCGCTCTGGTCAGAGCAGGCGCCGGCGGATTGGTGGGACGGCATCGTGGCCAGCATCCGCCGGGTGCTGGCTGAGAGCGGCGTGGAGACGGGAGCAATCGCTGCCATCGGCCTGACCGGGCAGATGCACGGGCTGGTGCTTCTGGACGAAAACGGCGAGGTGCTGCGCCCCGCCATCCTGTGGAACGACCAGCGTACAGGCGCGCAGTGCGACGAGATCCGCGAGCGAGTGGGGCGCGAGCGCTTGATCCGCATCACGGGCAACGACGCGCTGACCGGCTTCACCGCGCCGAAAGTGCTGTGGGTGCGCGAGCACGAGCCCGACGTGTACGCGCGGGCGCGCCACCTGCTGCTGCCGAAGGACTACATCCGCTTCCGGCTGACGGGCGAATACGCCCTGGACCGGGCCGGAGGGTCGGGCACGCTGCTCTTCGACCTGGGCCGGCGGGACTGGTCGGAGGAGGTGGTAGAGGCGCTGGAGATCCCGCGTGAGTGGCTGCCGCCGACGCATGAAGGGCCGCAGGTGACCGGCCGGGTGAGCGCAGAAGCGGCGGAGGCGACGGGACTGCTGGCTGGCACGCCCGTGGTCGGCGGCGGCGGTGACCAGGCGGCGGGCGCGGTCGGCGTGGGCGCGGTCGTGCCGGGGATCATCAGCCTGGTGCTGGGCACGTCGGGGGTCGTCTTTGCCACGACGGCCGGGCCGCTGGTGGAGCCGGAGGGACGGCTGCACGCCTTCTGCCACGCAGTGCCGGGCCGCTGGCATTTCATGGGCGTGATGCTCAGCGCGGCGGGCAGCCTGCGCTGGTACCGGGACGCCGTCGCCGGGGGAGCGGATTACCGGGCGCTGGACGAGGAGGCGGCAGCCGTCGAGCCGGGGAGCGAGGGGCTGCTCTTCCTGCCCTACCTGACGGGCGAGCGAACCCCGCACCCCGACCCGCTGGCGCGTGGCGCGTTCGTCGGGCTGACGGTGCGGCACGAGCGGGCGCACCTCACGCGCGCCGTGCTGGAGGGGGTGGCGTTCGGGCTGAAGGACAGCTTCGAGCTGATCCAGGGGAGCGGAATGGGGCCGGTGCGCGAGGTGCGCGTCTCCGGCGGCGGCGCGCAAAGCCCGCTCTGGCGGCAGATCATCGCCGACGTGCTGGGGACCGAGCTGCGCACGGTAGCCACGACAGAAGGGGCGGCCTACGGCGCGGCGATCCTGGCGGCGGTCGGGGCGGGCCTCTACGAGAGCGTGCCGGCGGCCTGCGAGCGCATAGTGGCGGTGACAGGGCGGACGGTGCCGCTGCGGCAGAACTACGAGCTATACAAGGGGTTTTACGAGATTTACCGGGAGCTATATCCGGCGCTGGCGCCGGCGTTCCGGCGGTTGGGTGAGATGGAAGTAGGGTAGAGACGGGTATGGAGCAGAAGTCGCCGCAGCCTTTTACCGCTCCCAGCGTCGGGTTGTGCCCGAAGAGCACGATATGGTGAGGGCTATGGTTCCTTCACGTGTTCGATGGCCTGCTCCAGAAAATCCGGACTGCCAAAGCTGCCCGATTTGAGGACGAGCAGCAGCGGCGGCTCGGTCAGGGTCAGGCAGGAGGGCAGGCCGGGCTGGATTTCTTTCCAGATGCGCAGGCCGCTGATGTTCAGGCGCCGGGTGACGGCGGCAGAGGTCTCGCCGCCGGCGATGACGAGGCGGCGCGCGCCCGCTTCCTGCACGACCCGGTAGGTGATGTCCGCCAGCGTGGCGGAGACGAGCCGGCCGAGGACGGTGTTTGTGAGGCCGCGCTCGGCGGCGGCCCGGTGGGCGGCGGCAACCTCTGTTGGGTCGTTGGGGGCACGGAGCACGGCGTCCCGCCCATCCGCAAGCAGGCCGATCAGGGCGTCGGCGAGGCGGGCAATTTCGGCCTCGCGGCCGGTGGCGTCGAAGAGGCGGGCCGTGTCGAGGGTGAAGAAGGGCAGGCCCTTATCGCGCAGGTGGTCAAGCTGTGCGCGGGTCTGGGGCATGAGAGAGCCGGCGACGACGAGGACGGCGCCAGGCAGTAGGGGTGGGTTTGCAACCCGCCCGTTTGCAACCCGCCCGTCCAGAAACCCTTCCCTACGCAGTGGCGGGCCCCAGACGGGAGGCAGCTCTTCGGCAATAGCGGAGCTGCCACAGAGGACTGGCAGATCGTGGACGGCGCGGGCGATGGTCGCCAGGGCCGCCTGATCGACCACGTCGAGGATGAGGTAGTTGTAGCTTCCGCGCCGGGCTTCGATTTCTTCGCGCAGTTGGGCCGGCCCGCGGGCGATGACCTCGTGGGTCAGCAGGCCGACGCGCCGCTCCGTCTGGCTCTGGAGGATGTCCACCAGATTCGAGCGGGTCATCGGGTGGATGGGGTCGTGGCGGAACTCGGATTCCGCGAGGGGAACGCCGCGCACGTAGTGGATGCCGTTGACGGTCGTGCGGCCGTTTTTGGGAAAACCGAGCACGACGACGGCGAACTCCTGGCCGAGGGCGTCGAGCATGGCGTCGAACTCGGTGCCGATGTTGCCGCGAAAGACGGAGCAGGTCTTGTTGAAGAACTGCTGCCAGCCGGCCTGCTGCAGGAGGTGCGTGGCGGCGAAGACCTTATCGTAGGCCAGGGTGCGGTCGTCCAGCCGGGAGTTGGTGTCGAGAATGCAGACGTCGGGCTGGGGAGCGCGGGTGGGGTCGTACGAGTATCCGCCGTCGTCAATGGAATAGACGTGGGTCAGGTAGTCCCACTTGGCGAACATGATGCCGATGTCGTTGGCGCCGGTGATGTCGTCGGCGACGACGGCCATACGCCCGGTCACGGCGCCCTCCCGGCAGGGCCGATTTCCTCCAGCTCGACCATACTCGTCTCGACGACCGGTCCGTCCGGCTCCTCGGGGATGCGAAAAGTCTTGATTTCGCCGGGGCCGAACTCGGCCTCGATGGTGCGGTCCCACGGCTCCAGGCGGATGGCTGCTCGCGTGGCGGCGTTGTCCGTCTCATAGGCGCGCAGGATGAGGCCGTCGCCGTCTTCAGCGCGCTTGAGGACGGAGACAATGACGTTAGGCCGGTCCACAGAGAGGAAGCCGGCGCGCTGTGGCAGCGTGCCATCGGGCCGGTAGGTGGCGAGCAGGGCAATCGGGCGCTGGTTCAGCTCGGCGGCAAGGCGCACGGTGCCGGTTTCCTCCCAGCTCTGGTCGTGGGGGACGAGGGTATAGCTGACGCGCTGCACCCCCTGGTCGACGATGGGGAAGCCGTGCTCGGGCGGCGGCTCGAAGGGGACGTGATGGGCGTAGATCGGGCTGCGCAGCACCGTGAGGCCGATCTCCTGGAGCAGCACGTCGCCGCTGTACTTGCCGTTGTTGAGGATGCTCAGGCCGTAGCGCTCGTGGTTGCTATAGGAGATGCCGGTCACATCCACCCAGGCCTGCCCCGGCTCCTCCTCGCCGGTAGCGATGCGCTCGACGTGGCCGTAGGGGACCTCGTAGACGCTGCGGATGAAGAAAAGGTTGAGGGGGAAGCGCAGCTTGAGGGCGCGCTGCGACTCGCGCCACTCGACGAGCAGGCGCACGTCTATCTGGTCGAGATCGGGATAAACGGCGAACTCCTGACGGAGGTGGGAATTGCCGTATTCGCTGATCACGCGGACGACAGAGCGGACAGGGCCATGCTCGATCAGGCGTATGCCGGTCGCCATGAACTGCCCCTCCACGTCCTGAAAGCGGAAGACGTGGTGGCCCCAGGTGTCGCTGGTGTCGCGGATGACGGTGGGCACGGCAGCATCTCCGTCGAAGACCTCGACGCCGTGGCGTTTGTCGTGCAGGCTGCGGATGGTCCCGCGCTCCGGGTCAAAAGCCAGGCGGAAGCGCTCGCTCTCCAGAAGGGTGTCCGCGGCCTCGACGCGTGCGAAGTCGGCGGGCGTGCCGGGCACGACGCGGTAGGTGCGGTAGCCGAGGGCGGGTAGCTCGGCGATGAAGGCGATGCGGTTGCGCCCCCGCGCTGCCGCCTCCTGCTGGACGCGCTGCACGGGCCGCTCCTGTCCCTCGTCGTCAAGCAGAATGAACGGGTCGGGGATGCGGCCCATCTCTACCTCGACCACGACGCGGCTCTCCCAGGCGTTGGGGTTGAAGACGATGATCGGCCGCATCTCCTCTTCCGGCTCGACGCGCACCTGCCAGGCGAGGGACTGGACGGCATAGTTGAGCGCGCGGTCGGCAATGGCCATCGCCTCGCCGTGCAGGTGAGCAGCGTCCGTATAGGCGGAAGGGATGCTGGTGCCGGCCAATATGTCGTGGAACTGGTTAAAGAGCACGCTTTTCCAGGCGTGGCCCAGGTCGGTGGGATAGGGCTGCCCGGTAACGGCTTCGGCGATGGTGGAGAGCTTTTCGGCGGCGAGCAGGCGGTTCTCGGCCTCGCGGTTGCTGCGCTTGATGCCGGAATGGACGGCGTAGGTGCCGCTGGCATGGTGCTGTAGCTCGCGGTGAACGACGGGAATGGGCAGATCGCGCTTCTGGACGGCGGCGAAGTAGCGTTCGGGCGAGCTGAAGACGAGGCGCGGGTAGGCGGAGTCACGGTCGAGCGTCTGGATGCTCTCGATGTTGGCTCGGGTGGGGCCGCCGCCGTGGTTGCCGACGCCGTAGAAGCACATCAGCTCGTCAAAGGGGGGCTTGAGGCTGCCGGCGACGCGACGGATGTGCCCGTCCAGCTCCTTGCCGGTGCTGAGGTATTCGTAGGGGATGCGGTACGCCAGCACGCGCGAGCCGTCGTCCGACTCCCACCAGAAGAGGGGGCGCGGCAGCCCCATCTCGTGCGGGCCGGGGCGGCCAAAGATGTAGTAGTCGAGGCCGCTCTTCTTGAGAATCTGCGGCAGGGTGCCGGCGTGGCCGAAGCTATCCACGTTATAGCCGACGCGGGCGGTGCGCCCAAACTTCTCCTGGAAGTAGCGCTGCCCATAGAGACCCTGCCGCACGAGCGATTCGCCGGCCGGGATGTTGCAATCGGGCTGCAGCCACCAGCCCCCGGTAATCTCCCAGCGCCCTTCGGCGACGCGCTGGCAGATCTCGGCGAACATCTCCGGATCGCTGTTTTCGACCCACTCGTAGAAGACGGCCGAGCTGGCGACGAACGTGAACTCCTCGTACTCGTTCATCCGGTCGAGGACGGAGCGGAAGGTGGCCTTGACCTCGTAAAAGCCTTCCTGCCAGGTCCAGAGCCAGACCGGGTCGATGTGCGCGTTGCCGATCATGTGGAGGATTTGGGATTTCATATGCGCTGTGATTGATCCGATTGCGTCTGTTTATTGGGTTGTCGGGGCCGGCCTCAAACCCGCACCAACATGACTCGCCCCTTTAAGTCTGATCACGTCTCGGCGGTCCCGGCGGCGACGGCCCAGGGCATCGGCGCGGGCGGCTCGAAGGTGGAGGTCAGCTCGACATAGGTGCCATCTCGCATGGACACGCTGCCGGCTTCGAGGATTTCGACAATGTGGGCAGCCAGGTCGCCGGCGGCGCGGTGCGGCTCGCCGGCGAGGATGGCGCGGGCCATGTCGGCGACGCCGAGGCCCCAGTCCATGCCCTCGGTCGGCTGCTTGAGATACGGCGCCGGCTCGTAGGGCTGGTTAAAGTCGGCCACAGCCACCTCCGCGCGGAAGGAGTGCCAGTTCGAAAGGTAGAGGGAGGCCACGTCGCCGTGGAATTCGATACCGGTCTGTTTGGTCTGCTGCGTCACGTAGAAGTTGGTCGTGAGGCGGGCGACGGGGCCGCTGGCATATTCCACGATGGTCACGCCGAAGTCGGGTGTCTCTACGCGGAAGGGCACGCCGCGCTTGGTAGTGCGCTCGGTGTAGAGCACCCGGCCGTAGGACCAGACGCGCTGGGCAGGCCCGAAGATAGAGGCGAGGATAGCCAGCGGGTAGACGCCGACGTCGTATAGCGGGCCGATCTCGTAGAACGGGGTGGGGGCCGGGTGCCAGGTCTCGATGCGGCCCCAGTTGACCTCGGCGTAGGCGACGCGCACCGTGCCCAGCCGCCCGGAGCGGATGATCTGTGCGGCGGTCTGCTGGGCTTCACCCAGGAAGGTAAAGGGGGCGCAGCCGAGCCGCACGCCTTTCGCCTCAGCCAGGGCGACCAGCTCCCGGGCCTGGTCGTAACGCGTTGTCAGCGGCTTTTCGCTAAAGACGTGTTTGCCTGCCTCCAGACAGGCGCGCGTGACCTCGTAATGGGCCTGGAAGATGGTCAGGTTGACGACGATGTCCACGCTATCGCTGGCGAGCAGCTCGCCGAGGCTCTGGAAGGCATGGCAGCCATACTTCTCGGCGGCGGCCTCGGCCCGGCTGGGGTCGAGGTCGAAGCAGCCGATGACCGTCACGACGTCGGAATGGAGCTTGAGGTCACGGAAGTAGGAATCGGCGATGACGCCGCAGCCGACGATGGCGACGCCTAAAGGTTGGGTGTCCATTTATCTAGCCTCCGGCAACCAGCCGCGCAGCAGGGCGAGGCTGGCGATGATGTCCTGAGTGGGATCAAACAGCTCCGGCTCGTGCTCGACGCTGATGGCGCCGTCGTAGCCGATGCGCTGCAGGGTGGCGACGACGCTCTGGAGCGGCACGATACCTTCACCGTAGCGGCAGGTGCGGTGCTCCGAGCCGGGATGCACATCCTTGAGGTGGACGTGGAAAAGCACGTTCTGTAGCTCTTCGACGGCGCGGTCGGCGGGGTAGCCCTGCGTGCCAAACCAGCCGGTGTCCACGGTGACGCCGATGGTCCCGCCGCCGCCGTCGCCGACCTTGTCGAGCATGACCTGCGGCGTTTTTTCCGGGTGGTTTTCCAGGCCGAGCTTGAGGCCGTGGCGCTGCAGCGTCTCGACGACAAACGGGCGGTCCTTCTCCAGCATGGAGGTGCCGCCGCCAAGGACGGGCGAGCCAAACTGGAGAGCCATCTGGCAGCTCTTCTCGAACTCCTCCGGCGTGGAGCCGAACCAGCCTGCGAGGCTGACCACGGACAGCTCGTACTGATCGAGCAGGCGGCGCGCGGTGCTGATGTGCTCGTCGGTTGCCCAGTTGGGACTGAGGTGGGCCAGCCAGAGGTCGATGGCCTTAAAGCCCATGTCGCGCGCTTCCTGCAGGATCGTCTCGAAGCGGGGGCCGAATTGCTCGATGGGCCGGAAGGCTTCGTTGGTGGCCTTATCGCCCTGCCCCCAACCGCGTGTCATCTGGTAGCCAACTTCCCGGGCCACGTAGTTGGCGGTCATGAATGAGATGGTATTCAAGGCAAGCTCCTTTCTATTTACGGGTTGATGGCCGAGCCCCAGCTTCAGCCACGGTAACCATTCTCCACGTGGATGAGGGCTTCGGCCTGCTGGCCGATGCGCCGGCCGTTGAGGCTGATGTCGGCGGCGACACGCGCTCGCCGGAGCCGGGCGTCCGCCGGCGGGGTAATCTGAAAATGGACCTGGGCCGCGCCGAGGGCCGGCAGGGGTACGCGGGCCAGCGCGGGCGAAATCTGCCAGCGCTCCGGGCCGACCAGGGTGACTTCGGCGTCGGTCACGTGGTCGGCCGGGTTGCGAATCTCGACGGTGAGCAGTCCGGTTTCGCCGCTCTTCAGCGACAACTGGTAGGGGCGGATGCGCGCAGCGAACTCCTCGACGCCGACGTTGATGACCTCTTCGGGCAGCAGCTCGCGGTGCAACCGCTCTAAAAGAACGCCGCTTTCCTCCAGCTTCTGGAAATAATCCGGCGGCATGCGCAGCGCCCCCCAGTGACCGGTGAGGATGATCTCGGGGCTGAGCCGGGCGTAGAGGGCGGCGCTGATCCGGTAGTCGTCCACGTTGAAGCGGTTATGGTAGACGTAGTTCCACTTGAGACCGTCGCTGCCCTGGTACTGGTCGCCCGCGGCCAGAACGCGCTTCCCGTCCACCTCAAAGCTGACGGCGACGGCGTAATAGGTGTGGCCGGGCAGGTGGTAGAGGGTCAGCTCGTACTCCTCCCAGCAGATGGGCTGCTCCAGCGGCAGCCGGCGGTCTACGGGGATGGGGTCGAACCAGAGGCAGGTCAGGTCGTAGCTCGTCGGCTGCTCGAGCACGTCGGCAAAGGTCTCGGCGGCCCACACCTGCGTGCCTTCGACCTGCCGCAGCAAGTTGAGGCCGGCGACGTGGTCATCGTGGAAATGGGTAGGAATGGCGACGTCTACGCTGTGCACGCCATAGCGTTCTTTGAGCACCGGCAGGTTATAGAGCCACGGCCTGCGCCCAGCGCGGTCGGTGCCGGCCGTGTAGCCGACGAAGAAATCAAAGCCGAAGTCGAGGAAGAGTGCCTTGCCGCTCTCGGAGAGCAGGACGTAGCTGTTGGCGACGCTGGTCTGGTTGAAGAGAAGATGCGGCGTGACCTCGACGAACGGATTCTCGCGCCACTGGAAGAGGCGGCGGTTGTCCTGCCGGTATTGCAGCAGCTCCCACAGCCGCTCGACAAGTAGATCGATCGCTGCCGGCAGATCGTCCATCGGCGCGCCGTGCGAGGGCAGCAACAGATCGACGCCGCGCTCCTTGAGGTCGAGCACGGAGAGGATGGTGGCGGCGATGCCTTCCGCGCCGTTGTAGGTCCATTGGGTGGCGGCCAGCGACCAGAGCTTGCCGGGTGCGGCAATCAAATCCCCACTGAAGACGACGCGCTGCCCGTCAATCTCGGCCAGGTAGCTGAGCGAGCCCGGAGTGTGGCCCGGCGTGGGCACCGCCGTGAAGGTCTGACCGGCCATACTGTAGCGGTGGTAATCGTCGAGCACGCCGGTGATGGGCACCGAATAGAGCAGGCTGAAGCGATCCTGGCGCGGGTTGTAGCTGTAGATGACGTTGCGCTCCTGCCAGAGGCGATCAACCTCGGTAAACAGCTCCTGCTCCTGCCGGGGCACCCAGATACGCCAGCCCTCGGCGGCGGCGCGAGGCAGCCCCTGGGCCTGGTCGCGGTGGTGGTGGGTCATGAGAATGTCGCCGGGCTGCGTGACGCCCAGCTCCGGCAGGTAGTCGAGCACGTCGCCGCCGCCGAAGTCGATCAACACGACCTGCGGCTCGGGGCCGTCGCCGACGACGACGTAGACGTTGCAGATACCCTCGAAGCGGTAGAGGTGCTCGGAGAGGCGGGTAAAATGGTCGGCGTCACTCACTGTCTTCTCTCCCGCGCAGCGGGCCGCCAGTGACCGGCTGCCCTGCACCCGCCAGCCCCCAGCCGTTAGCCGGATTGAATACGCGCACCTGCCCGTTAACCACGGCGTCGTGCGCAAAAAGATACATGGCCGCGGACCAGGACTGCCCGGCGAAGCCCATCGGCCGGCCGGACTGGCCGTGGAACCATTCGTTAAACTCCCACGGGCGTTCCCGTCCCTGGCGGTTCATATCGGCCAGCTTTTCGAGCTGATGCTCGGCCTCGGCCTGCCGACCAGCCTGCACGAGGGCGGCGACGTAAAAGCCGCCGATGAAAGGCCAGGCGCCGCCGTTGTGATAGTGGTGCGGCTGGTTGAGGTTGCGCACGCGATAGTAGTGGCGCCAGTCCTGCTGCCCCGGATAGACGACCGGGTAGATGGCGCGCACCGGATAGGGCTCGTTCAGGCCGCAGCCGTGGATGTAGTTGAGGATGGCGTTGGCCTGCGTCTCGTCGGCGAGACCAAAGAGGATGGCGAGGACGTTGGCGAGGGTATCCAGCCGGTCGGCGTAGTCGCGGAAGGCCATGTACGGCAGGTAGAAGGGGCGCACGACCAGCTCCGTCTCCACGCGCCGGAGGGGATACAGCCACTCCTTGCGCTCGTTCTCGATCCAGGCCCAATCTTTCGGCGCTTCCGGGCCGACCCAGAGCAGGGTGTTGAGCTTGCGGCGCACGTCCTCGGCGGCGACGAAATAGCCCTCGGCAGGGCGGCCAAGCACCTGGGCGATGTAGCCCATCGCCTTCCAGGCGGCGTGGTAGAGCACGTTGTCGAAGAGCACGTTGTAGCGGTTGGCGAAGAGGTCCGCCCAATCCATCGCCTCGTGCACTTCGAGCAGGCCGCACTCGTTGACGTCCTGGTAGCGCAGCCAGAGCAGCGCCTTCTCCAGGCTGTCCCAGGCCGCAGCCAGCCGCGCGTCGTCGCCGTCGATGGCATAGGCGTAATAATGGCTGATGATATACCAGAGATTGCCGTCCACGACGCCGGCGTGGGTCGTGTCCTCGGCCGGCTCGTGCTCCTTGCCCGCGACGCGCAGTTCGCCGCCCAGCGCCACGAGGGAAGGGTCGGGCACGTTGGTGTAGCCGACGTTGTGCGGAATGCGCCCCAGCGGCGACTGGTAGCGGCGCAGCGTCGCCAGCGACCGGCCGTGGATGGCGGCTCCCTCCTCGGTGAGCATCAGCCCCAGGCCGCAGATCATGCTGTCGCGCGCCCAGACCTGCTGGTAGGCGCTGCTCGCGCCAAGCAGCCCCAGCTCGCCGCCGTTGGAGAGCAGGACAGCCTCGGCTCTCTCTCGCGCTTCCGTAATTAAAGCTTCGTCCATAACCATCTTCCCTCTGTCAGGGCATTCTGACCCAGTCAATATACCGCGTCAAGTAGCTCTAACGAGCGGTAGGGCGGGTTTGTAACCTACCTCAGCCATCGGAACCTCCGGGGCGGGAGAGGCGGCGTAGCGGCTCCTGCCAGGCCACAAACTGCTCGTAGAGGCGGCGGTATCGGGCGTGCTGCTCCGCGTCTGGCTCGACGATCTGCAGCGGCGGGCGTGCTGTCGCCGTGACGGCCTCTTCGATACTGGCATAGAGGTTGCTGCCTGCAGCGGCGACGAGGGCAGCCCCCAGGGCGGCGGCTTCCGGCACAGCCGTAACCTCATGCCGGCAGCCGGTGACGTCCGCCTTGATCTGCAGCCAGGGCTGGAGGCGCGCCCCACCGCCGGTGACGACGATCCGCTCGCCGCTGCTGCCTAATGCCTCACGGGCGGCGCGGCGCATCGCCTCTATCTGGTAGGCGGCGCCTTCGAGCACGGCTTTGAGCAGCGCCGGCCGGCCGTGCCCGGCGCGCAGGCCGAGAAAGGCGCCGGCCAGATCGGGATCGGGCCAGGGCGAGCTGCTGCCGGCCAGGTAAGGCAGGTAAAGGATCTCACCAGGCTCGGGAGGCATGGCGGCAGCCAGCTCCTCCAGCTTCGTATATTTCAGCGGCGGGTCGCCGAGGATGCGCCGCAGCCAGTCGAGGGAGCCGCCCGAGGCCGAAAGGCCGCCGAGCCAGTAGAAGCGGCCCGGCGCGGCGTGGTAGCCGAAGGTCAGGTTGCTGGCATATTCAGCCTCGCCCAGCCGGCGCGGGGGGATGACGCCCATGAGGACTTCGGCCGTGCCCATAGAGTCGAACAGGCAGCCCGGCTCGACGACGCCGGCAGCCACGGCCGCGCAGAGATGGTCGTGCCCGCCGACGGCGACCGGCGTGCCAGCCGGAAGGCCCGGCAGCGGCGCCGTCACGCGGCCGAGGGGCGTGCCGCTGGGACTGGCCGGCGGGAAAAGGTCCGTGGAGAGGCCGAGCGATTGCAGCCACGCCTCGTCCCAACCCGCATCAGGCAGCGAAAAGGCGTAGCAGCGCCCGGCAAGAGAATAGTCGGTACCCGCCACGCCGGTGAGGCGATAGGCGATGTAATCGGCGACCGACAGCCAGCAGGCGTCCCTGGTAATATCGGGCTGCTGTTCGCGCAGCCAGAGGATCTTGGCCAGGCTGTTCTTGTAGCCCGGGAAGATGCCGGTCCGGGAGAAGCGGCGGCGCGGGTCATCAGCCTGGCGAAGCTGGGCTGCCTGCGGGGCGGCCGCTGTATCGTACCAGGGCACGAAGGGCGTGCGCGGCTCGCCGGTACGCCGGTCGAGGAGCAGGCCGGTCTCGGCCATGCTGGCGATGCCGGCGACGGCGACAGGCGAGCCGCTGCCGGCCGTGACCTCGGACACAACCGAAGCGACGGTCTCCCACAGCTCGGCCGGGTCGTAGATGCTCCTGCCGTCTGGCTGTCGGCGGGCGGGCATCACGCGGCTGGCTATCTGAATGGCGGCGCCGTCGAGGCGAAAGAGGCCGGCTTTGCAATGCGTCGTGCCGGCGTCAATGCCCAGCAGGGTCACCGTGCGCCGCCTTCGAGAACAGCACGCAGCCGCTCCATCGCCAGCCGCGGGCTGGTCAGGAATTTCTCCTGTAGGGCAGGAGGCAGGGTGGGCAGCACGCGGGCCATTGAGGCCTGGGCGAGGACGACGACCTCTACCTCGCCGGCCAGCCGGGTCAGCGCTTCGGCCAGAATACGGTCGTGGCCCGTGGCATCGCCGGCCATCAGCCGCCGGTAGGCTTCGTCCACGAGCAGCGGCGTGACGGCGATCTCCCGGCCGGCGGCCCTGGCCTTTTCACGCAGCAGGCGCGTGGTGGGGCCGAGCGTGGTCTGCAGGGTGGCGGCGACGCCGATGCGCTGCCCGCGGCGGATCGCCTCCTCGGCCATGGCGTCGTCAATGCGCACCAACGGGATGTCGATGGCGGCTTGGGCCGGCGCCACCAGCTCGCCGATGGAGGAGCAGGCTTCGAGGACGCCGGACGCGCCAACCTGCTCGGCAAAGCGGGCGTAGGCGAGCACGCGCGGTTCGACGAGGCTGAGGTCGCCCTCACTCTCGGCAAGCTGGGGCAGGATTGAGTCGTCTACGAAATTGACCACGTCGTAGCCGGGCAGCAGCTCGCGGGCCAGCGCCTTCAGCGGCTCGACCGTCGCCGGGGTGGTGTGAATGATGGCGATACGCTTCATCGGCTGTCTCCGGGTTCGGGCGTGAGGTAAAGCACCGTTCCGTCCTTGCGCGGCAGGGAGACGTGCAGCGGGGCAGAGCCGTCCAGTCCGGCCGTGCGACGCTCGCCCGACAGCAGGTCGCGCACGGCGTAACGGCCGGCGGGCACGACGCGCGGGTCGAGAATCAGCCCTGCTGTGTGGTCCGAGTCGTCATTGTTGACGGCGAAGAGGTAGAAGCCTTGCCCGCCGGGGGCGCTGAAAAGGGAGGTGATGACGTGGGCCTGCTCTGCGCGCACCGGGATAGGCACGCCGGCAAACTTGTGCAGGGCGAGCAGCAGGGCCGGGTTGGGCGCGAGGCCGAGCACGGTCAGCCGCCCCTGAGCGCGGGCGGCGCTGAAGCCGGCGGTGTATGTGCTGCCGGCGGGGAGGTTGAACTGCAGCTCCAGCTCCTCGGAGCCGAGCGTGGGGATCGGCTGCAGCGTGCCGCTAATGGGCTGGCCGGGCACATCACTATAATTGAAGAGCCACTGGCAACTCACGACCATGTCCTGCTCGTGCCCGGGGAAGCGCAGGGTGATGGGCCGTCTGCTGGGCGCGACGTTGACGATGCCGTGCGGGGTGGGGACGCCCAGGGCGTTGTAGGGGCGCATCTGCTCGTCGTAACGGGGGATCTCGCCAAGGCAGACGAGATGGCCGCCGCCGAGCACGTAGGTCAGCAGCCGGTCGTGGGCGGCGCGAGGCAGCCAGGGGCCGCCGGCGTAAAAAAGCAGGGCCGGCGCGGGCAGGCGGTTCTGTTCCGCTTCGGGGTCGAAGAAGTCGTAGTCAATGCCCGCGTCGTAGAAGGCCTGCAGCAACGGCTGGCCCGGCCGGGTCGTGGCGCGCTGGCTGGGTGCGTAGGTGAGGGCCGTAGGCGCGACCTTGACCAGCGACGGCGGATCGATCTCCTCCAAGAGGGCAACGATCTGCTGAAAGGCGGCGAAGAGAGGCGGCCGGGTGCGTCCCTGCTCGTTGATCGGGCTGAGATACCAGTTGTCGCGGTTGGCGATCATGTACCAGTTCCAGCCTGCCGCGCCGGCAAGCAGGGCCGAGAGACAGACCAGCCGGTAATGGTTGGGCGAAAGCACTTTGACGTCGTCCATCCAGTCGTGCCAGATACCGGCCTGGAACTCAGGAATATAGGGCAGCTTCGAGTAGGTCCGCAGGAAGCGCACGCTGTCCATGAAGTTGCGGTGCTCGTTGGCGCGGTGGGCGAACTCGTTGCTGGGGTAGATGTCCGGCCCGGCGAGGTCGGCGATCTGCTCCAGCTGGGGCCCGTGCTGCGTCTCCACGCCGCCGTAGGTATTCAGATAGATGGGCACGTCCACGCCCAGCCCGCGGTAGGTCTCGACATGCCAGCGGGCCACGTCATTGACATACGCGTGGCGGAAGCGGTTGAAGTCCAGGTAGCGGCGCATCATGTCCGGCTGGTCGGGCAGCATCAGCCGGGTGGCGCGCGCGTCGGCGAAGCTGGCGAAATCGCTGTTCCAGGCGGCGTTCAGGGCGGCGATCTCCCCGTAGCGCTCCTGAAGGAAATCCTGGAACGGGCCCGGCGTGTTGCCGAGGCCAAGCTGCTCGATATACCAGTGGGGCCAGGGATCGATCTCGTTCTCGGCCTGGAAGAGGATGATGCGCCCGCCGTTGGTGGCGAGGTACGGCCTGACGACTTCGACCACGGCCTCCATATAGGGGCGGGCGGCGGCGAGGAAATCGGGGTGCAGCCGGTGATAGCGCGCTGCGTGGTCGGGCACGCCGCCGTTAAGCCACTCGGCGTAAATGGTGGGACCGGGGCGGATGATGACCCAGAGATCTTCTTCGGCCAGCAGGTCGAGAAAGGCGGGCAGATTGCGGCGCGGGTCGGTGGCGCCGGTGAAGTCATAGCGCCCCGGCGCCAGCTCGTGGAACTCCCAGCAGACGTAGCTGGCGACGATGCGCAGTCCCATCTCACGGACGCGGCGCAGGACGGGCCGCCATGCCTCCGGGGCCAGCCGCCAGTAGTGCACTTCGCCGCTGAGGAGGGCCAGCGTTTGATCGCCGACTACGATTTTCTTCTGGTCGATGCTCACGTCACTCATCAGAGCGGTTTTTCTCCTGCAGCCGCGCGCGGTAGCGGTTCCAGGCGTCGCGGACCAACTGGTAATCCTCGGCGGTGAAGGGCTCTCCGGTGCTGTCCATGTGGCTGCTGTAGTAGAGCGAGGGGACGCCCAGCTCGGCCTGCAGCTCCAGATAGGCACGGAAGGCGTCCCGGCTGGCGAGCGGCCAGTTGTCGGTGTCCACGACGGCGTTCGGGCAGGCGATGGCGGCGACGCGGGCACGGTGGGTCATGACGGCGCGCACGTCCACGTCGGGGCGCCGCTCCGGGATGTCGTTGAGGCGAATCATATCCAGCACGTCCGCCAGGTAGGGGTGCGGCGTGTGGGTCATGACCAGGGCTTCGGGCTTTGCCCGCTTGGCCTCGTCGTAGACGATGGCGAGGTAGCGCTTCATCAGCTCCAGTCCCCACTCGGAGCCCTGCAGCCTCATGCCCGGGCCAGCGGGGATGCGCGCGGTGAAGTCAATCTTGAAGCCGTCGGCGCCGTAGCCGGCGGGCGAGAGCATCTGGCGCACCGCAGCGCGCAGCCGGGCCTCGTAGGCGGGGTGGGTCGGGTCAAAGGCGACGGGCTGGCCCGCGGCGTTGGTGATGCATTCCCCGGCGGGCGCGCCCTCGGGGTCCCACGCCTTCAGCCAGAGCAACACTTTGCGGCCCGCCTCGTGCTGGCGGCGGATAAAGCCGGGCATGTCCGGCCACTTGTCCTCGTCGGCCTCGTTGGTGGCGTAGGCAGCCTGCCACTTGTCGTCGATGACGACGATGCCGGGCGTCACCTGCTGCTGGTCGAGCACGGCGAGGAAGCTCTCATAGTGCTCCTGCCGGGAGTAGCGGCGAGCGTCAAGGCGATCTGGCCCGCCCATCGTCTGCGCGGCGAGGTAACATTGCGCGCCCCAGCCGGAGAAGATCGGCTCGAACCACCAGGCCGGGCGGGGCCGGCCGGCGGGCAGATCCGGCGCCAGGCCGCGGTCGTGCAGCCCCTGCACGTGAGCGGCGAGCGCCTTGTAGGGATCATCGGCATGGGGCGACGTGGGCGAAAGGGCGAAGTCGAAGCTAACCGGCGGCAGGTCGTAGCTGCCGTCAACGCTCGTGTACCCTTCGTAGGGCAGCGTCAGGTAGAAGCTGTCGTAGCCCCCGTGATAGTGGAACGCGCCGAAGCGATTCTCGCCGGGAGGCGCGCCGGTGCCGATAGCCAGCCAGCCGCCAGGGCCTTCAAAGGCGATGGCGAAGGGCGACGGGGTGAAATACCAGTCGAAACGGCCGGGCAGCGCGCCGCCGCCGAGGTCAATCACCGCGCCCTCGGCCGGAGAAAAGGTGATGACGTTGTCGGCGTTTGGCTCTGGAGTGAAGGCGCGTAGAAACGCCTGCCCGGAGGGAAAATAGCCGCTGCCGAAGCGGAGCTGACCGGAGTAGGCGCCGCCAAAGAAATGGGCATCGGCCAGCCGCCCCTGGCCCGTCACCGTGACTTCGTAGGTGAAGCGGTGGGGCCGGCAGCGCAGGCGATAGTGCTTTTCCGCCCAGATGGAGCTGCCGGCAGGCAGGGTGAGCAGGATTTCCTCGTCGCCCTCCTCTATCTGCCAGTCGCCGGTACTTACGGTGTCGTCAAGGCCGTGCAGGGAGTTGACGCTGGAGGGAATGAACAGTTCGGCGAGAAAGCCGCCGCTGCCGTCGAAGAGATCCACATAGGGGCGGTCGGGGTGCAGGCGGAGGCGGTAGTATGGGGTGGTCAGCAGCCGCCCGCCCGCGCTGTCTGCCAGGGTCATTGTCGGTGCGGGGGAGGAAATGGGCATAGGCAATGGACGGTCCAGATCCGGCAGCTCGTGCAGATCTGTCAGGTCTGGGCGGCAACTTTGCCGGCTGATCTGGGCTCTCCTATAGGTGGCGCGATGTGCACGTCCACGTCGTGCGCCGCCAGCATTTCCAGGTAACGCTCGGGGATATCGTCGTCGGTGACGAGGATGTCAATGCCGGAGACCGGCAGCACGGTGATCAGGGATTTGACGTCTAATTTGCTGCTGTCCATGACGAGAATGACCTTATCGGCCGAGGCGATCATGGCGCGCTTGACCTGGGTCTCCAGCATGTCGGGGTCGGTCACGCCGGTGTCCAGCGTGAGGCCGGTGGCGGAGAGAAACAGCTTGTTGACATGCAGGCCACGGAAGAACTGCTCGGCGACGGGGCCGACGAAGGTCGAGGAGACAAGGCGTAGGATGCCGCCGCAGCAGAGGATGTGCGCGTCGGTGCGGTAGCGCAGGGCCTGGTGCAGCTCGCTGGTCGTAGCCAGTCCGTTGGTGACGACGGTGAGGTCGGACTTGGCGGTGAGTAGGGGAATCAGGGCGCCGACGGTCGTACCGCCGCCGAGCGCGATGTTGTCGCCATTGCTGATCAGCTCGCAGGCGATGTAGCGGGCGATCTGCTCCTTCTGGCTGACGCGAAGCTCTTTGCGCACTTCACGGGCCAAAATGGGCGGCGGGTTGTCGATATGGCGCTCTGTAATGGCCCCGCCATGGGTGCGTTCGAGATGGCCGCGCGCTTCCAGCACGCGCAGATCGCGGCGGATGGTCGCTGCCGAGACGCCAAACTTATTGCTCAGTTGTGTAACCGAGCCTGCGCCGGCGCGACGAATCTCCTCGAGAATCTGGCGTCGGCGTTGCGATGGGTAGAGTCTCATAACGTGGTGTAATTTGGATTGACGAAAAAAGTCATCTGTGCTTCTCTGTTTTGCGGAAAACAAGAACAGAAAGGAGCAACAGATGACCGACCCAACTATGGTGTTGATGGAGTTGATGCGCAAGCACAACCTGGAAATGGACGGCGACTTTTTGCGCGAGGCGGTGCAGCTGTTGATG
>Ga0123332_1000326_pt1 | contig 46960 bp, 36 predicted proteins | sample BioC12SIPDNA_4_FD_89958 | JGI IMG/M metagenome (GOLD analysis project Ga0123332, IMG submission 89958) | Anaerobic biogas reactor microbial communites from Washington, USA - Biogas_R2_A C12 SIP DNA | ecosystem: Engineered > Bioreactor > Anaerobic > Unclassified | place: Washington, USA... | reverse complement strand
TCTGCGCCGCCGGCTCTATGCCATCGAGACGTGGCTGGCTATCGTGGGCCTGGCTCTCTACTTCGCGATCACCGAGGTTCTACCGCGCCGCATGGTCGAGGTTCAGGAGGAGTCGTTGTACGAATTCGACGATGATGCGATCGAGGAGGAAGACGAGCTGCCGGACGAGGCCGATCCTGACAGACCGTTGAGGTTTTCGCAGACTTGAGTGGCATCTAGAGGAGGGCTTCGCCACGACGTACACGTCCGGGCAGCCCTACCACAACGGGAGGTGGAATGTACAAGAACCTGAGTGCGGGCGCCATCGGTATCCGCGGCGCCGCGTTGGCCGAGACGCTGCGCATCGCACGGGAGACAGGCTTTGCGGGGGTCGACTTCGACATTCGCGAGGCGGCAGCTCTGGTCGACAGCCAAGGGCTCGACTATGTGCACGACCTGTTTGCCGCTGTCGGCGTTCGCCCCGGCCAGTGGGGCCTGCCGGTCGCGTGGCGTGATGAGGAGCGGTGGGAGGAAGACCTGGCAGCGCTGCCAAAACTGGCGGCTGTGGGCCAGGCGCTCGGATGCACCCGCACCGCGACGTGGTGTCCGCCGGCCTCCGACGACCGCCCTTATGGCGAGAATTTCGCCTGGCACGTGGCGCGCTACCGGCCGATCGCCGAGGTGCTGGCGGACTTCGGGTGCCGGTTCGGGATCGAGTTCATTGGGCCACAGACGCTGCGCCGGGGCCACCGGTATCCCTTCATCCACACGCTGGGAGGGATGATGGATCTCGCGGCCGCGATCGGGACGGGCAATGTGGGGCTGTTGCTCGATGCCTGGCACCTCTATACATCTGGCGGCAGCCTCGATGATCTCGACACGATCACCGCGGACGACATCGTGACCGTACACGTCAACGATGCCCCGGCAGGGGTCGCGCTAGAGGATCAGATTGACAACGTGCGTGCGCAGCCTATGGAGACCGGGGTCATCGATCTACCCGGCTTCGTTCGCAAGCTCGCGGCGCTGAACTACGATGGCCCTGTCACGGCGGAGCCCTTCAGCGAGCCGCTCAATGCGTTGGCGGCTCGGGACCCTATGGCGGCGGCCCGGCGCACCTCGGAGGCGCTGGATCGTATGTTGAGCGCCGCAGGGTTGGGTTAGGGCGTGCACTATGGCTAGCCAGACGGTCGTTGACCAGTTCAGGATCCCGGAGGCGCCCAACTACATTCCTCAGGGCGACGAGGTGCGGGTCTTCACGGCGGCGTTTCGCGCCAAGATACCCCTGATCCTGAAGGGACCTACGGGCTGTGGCAAGACACGCTTCGTCGAGGCCATGGCCCACACGCTCGACCTGCCGCTCATTACGGTGGCCTGTCACGAGGACTTGACGGCAGCCGACCTGGTGGGCCGGCACCTGCTCAAGGATGACGAGACGGTATGGCAGGATGGCCCGCTTACGCTGGCGGTGCGCTACGGCGCGATCTGTTACTTGGACGAGATCGTGGAAGCCCGTAAGGACACCACGGTCATCATCCACTCGCTGTCAGACTACCGGCGTATGCTCTATGTCGACAAGACGGGCGAGGTCATCCACGCTCACCCCGATTTCATGATGGTGCTGAGCTATAACCCGGGTTACCAGAGCATTGTCAAGGACCTCAAGCAGTCGACCAAACAACGGTTTGCGAGCCTGGTTTTCGCGCACCCCTCGGTGCCACAAGAGACGACGATCATCCAGACTGAGACGGGGCTCTCAGCCGAGGACAGCCGGCGACTTGCGGAGATGGGCGCGAAGATCCGGGAGCTCAAAGGCTTCGGGCTCGACGAGGGTGTTAGCAGCCGGCTGCTCGTCTACGCAGGGAAGCTCATCGAAGCGGGGCTCACGCCTGTGCAAGCGTGTACTTATGCCATCGGGCAGACGTTGACCGACGAATCGGAGGTGATGGCCTCGATCGTCGATATCGTGTCGCTCTATTTCGGCGACCTGATGGAGGCCCCGGTCAGTGCCGGCGGGGCCGATCCAGTCCCGTCTGGGCTCGCTCCGGCTGCGGGCGAGCGCTAGCAAAGGGATGACATCGCCGGTGCCCGAGCCCTCCGCCGACCGCTACCACGGCTTCTCGCTGGGAAGCGTCTGCTGGGGATATCGCGACATCTTCGCCAGGACTCTGGAAGCCCTCTTCGAGGAGGGCCTCATCGGCGATGCGCGGCCTGCGGTGACGGAGACCTTCTTCGCGCTGATGCGCTGTGCGGAACAGCAGCATTTCGACTACGTCCTCAAGGAGTTCCTCGGTGCGTTGAACCCGAGGACGCGCTGGCTGCTCGACCTGCCCGGTGTCTTCTCCGAGGTCACGGAGCTTGGCCGCGAGCTGGCGACCGAGAAGCTGCATTATGGCATCGCCTACTTCCGGGCGCTCGGCGCTGGGGGCCTCGGGGCAACGCCGTCGGAGGTCCGCTTCGCCACTACGACGCTCAGAAGGCTGCGAGCGGTCGATACGGATCTAGCAATGGCCTTTCTGACCGGCTATCCCAGGCTGGCGGCGCAGTTGATTCCCCGCGAGATCGATGTGTTTGTTGCTGAGGGCATACGCGCCTTTCATATGAACCCACGGACCGGCCTGCGGTTCATGGAGGGGACGCTCAGAACCTCGGAGTTGGTTGTCCGGGGCTTGACCCAAGAGGCCAGGCTCGAGGATATGCGGCCCGCACTGGAAGCGTTGCTGCGGGCGCTGTCGGGCGCTGAGGTCGAGGTTGGTGACCTGGGCCGCCTGGATAGCGACGAGCTGATCGAACGTGGCTCTCGGATGGTCTTGCTCTCGCACTGGCTCTACCTGCCGCTGCGTGTTCGGCACTTCGCGCATGCCGCCGCCAACCGCGACTGGTATCGCCTCTGTGGCGTGGTGGCGGCGGGGATGCTTGCGCTCGACAGCTTTCCACGGATTCACGGGCACCCGGCGTTCCGCACCTGCGGTGATTTGGTCGGGGAGGACCTGCTGTCGCTGAACCTCTTCCAGATCCTGGCCTACGTACGCGTGCTGCGGGGTATCCGGCGTATGTGGCCTGGCGCTCGGCGCCTGGTCAGCTTCGGTCTCGCAGCCGAGCGCGAGGCTGAGCCGCCAGAAGTGGCTGCCGAACGCCTGTTTTTCGATCTGGCTGACGCTCCTGTCGTCGAAGACGGCCCTGTGGATGCCGGCGCCATACCTGTCAGCGGTGCGACGGTTCGGAACGCGCTCATCGCAGTCGCCGACACCGCGGTCAACGTCTTCGATACGGCGGCGCAGCTCACGCCCGAGCTGCTGGCGGATGCGGAGTCCGCGTATCCAGGTCTGGGGCTGCGTCCGCTGCGTACCTTTGGTTTCCTGCCGGACTTCCTCTATCCCGGTGAGATCAGCCGTACTCCCGACGACGCGCTCGTAGCTGATCTGAAAGCACGCGCGGAGCGCCGTCACGAGGCTCGCCAGGCTAGGGATGACGCGCGGGCGTTACGTGGGGCCGCTTCCGACGATGCACACGCCGAAAGAGACAAGGCCGATGTCGCCGGTGTCGCCGCCGCCTACGTCTACGACGAGTGGAGCCAAGATGAGGGCGACTACTACCGCGCCTATTGCGGCGTCACCGAGCAGCCGGCGCCCGCAGCCCCGGCCCGGGACCTGCCCCCGGAGGTCGCCGCGTTGGCTGGGCAGACACGCCGGGTCTTTGAGATGCTGCGACCGGAGTTGGGTAAGGAGAAGCACTTGCCGGACGGCGACGCGATCAACGTGGACCGGCTCACTGCCTATGTCGTCGCGCGCCGCGAGGAGGCCGAGCCACGGGTCGACTTCTACGAAAAGCCCTACCGGGTGCGGCGCGACCTGGCGACCTTGATCCTGCTGGATGTCAGCGGATCCACGGGCAGCGAGACGCCGCGCGACCGGACGATCGAGATCGAGAAGCGCGCGGCCCTGATCCTGGGACATGGGCTCGCCGCACTGGGCGACCGGTTCGCCATCTGCGGCTTCAGCGGTAACGGGCGCGAGCAGTGCGAGTTTTTCGTCTACAAGGACTTCGATGCTGCATGGGACCGCGCCGCCATCGGCGGTGTGCTCGCCGCCTATCCGCGGAGCGCCACACGGATCGGCGCAGCGCTGCGCCATGCCACCTACCGGTTGGCACAGATCCCGGCCCGGCAGCGGCTGATACTGCTGGTGACCGATGGTAAACCGATGGACGCGGGCTACGACCCCAACACGCGCTATGCCCAGTATGACGTGCGGATGGCGTGTGAAGAGGGGCTGCGCGAGGGTGTGCATACCTTCTGCATCTCGACCGATGACAACAGCCGTGGGGATATGGAGCTCATGTTTCCGCGGCGCCGATTCGTGATCTTGCCGGACATCCGGCGGCTGCCGCGGGTCCTCCCGCGCCTCTATGTAAGCCTGACGGTCTAGGGGGAGTGGGTGGGGCATCGCGACCGCGCCAACGAGGTGATGGTTCGCGACCCGGCCCTGCTCTCCAGCGCTGTGCGCCCTTACGCGGCCTACCCCGGTGGGCACAACGAGGGCTTCGCAGACACGTTCAAGCACTGTTTCCGTGCTTTCTACGATTATGTCGAGGCGGGGGATAGCGCTGCGCCTGCGCCCTTTGCCGCCTTTGGGGACGGCCATCGTGAGCTCTGCCTCTGCGAGGCCGTTGTGGAAAGCGCCCGTGAGGGGCGCTGGGTGGAAGTGGGGCGGTAGGTAGGGGCTCGCCTACAGCCGGTAGCCGGTGGATCGGGGTCGTAAGCCCGGTGTTGGGGCGTGGCGCCTGACCTGGCTTTCCTGGACTCAAGGTGGGTGACTGCAGATGGGTAGTGCTCGCGAGGAGTGGCTACGATGACGGATCGCGTCTACGCTGCTGTTGATCTGGGCGGAACAAAGATCGCCGGGGCGCTGGCGACCGCCGAAGGACAGGTCGTGGCCGAGGAGCGGGCGCTCACGCTTTCTCACGAAGGGCCTGGGGCCGTGATCAAGCGGATCTGGGATCTGGTACAGGCGCTTGCCGCGCGGGCCGGGACGCGCCCAGCGGCGTTGGGTATGGGTGTGCCGGGGCTCGTCGACCTGCGGGCCGGCGTGACGCGCTTCTTGCCCAACCTACCTACGCAGTGGCGCGATGTCCCCGTGCGCGATCTCCTGGCCCCGCGTGTGGGCTGCCCGGTCTATTTGCTGAACGACGTCCGTACGGCGACGCTGGGCGAGCTGACGTATGGCCACGGTCGCACAGCGAACACGATGGCCTTCTTCGCACTGGGAACGGGCATCGGGGGAGGCATCGTGGTCGAGCGGCGGTTGCGTCTCGGGCCGTTGGGCGCTGCCGGCGAGCTGGGGCACCAGACCATCGTTCCCGACGGGCCGCTGTGCGGCTGCGGCAACCGCGGCTGCCTGGAGGCCCTCGCCAGTGGACCCGCTATCGCCGCAGAGGGCGTGCGTCTGCTCCTTAGCGGCCAGGCTCCCAGGCTCCACGACCTGGTGGAAGGCGACCCCGGCCGTGTCACGCCGCGCGAGATGGCGCGTGCGGCGGAGGCAGGAGACTCCGCCGTCCACGAGGCGTTGGTGCGCGTATTCGGCTACGTGGGGATCGCCGTGGCCAACATCGCCGTCATCCTCCATCCTGATCTGGTCGTGCTGGGGGGAGGTGTTGCGGAGGTCGGCGCTCTGCTCACCGACACGGTGCGCCAGACGCTGCGCGAGCGGGTCGGGATGTTCCCGGTCGACGGCATCCGCGTCGAGCGCTCGGCTCTGGGTGACCGTGCGGGCCTTCTTGGCGCTGTCGCGCTGGCCGCGCAGGGCGGCCCGTTCGGCAGGGAGTACGAGGGGTAAGGCGCCCTGTTGGGGGCACCTCGCCTTTTTTGGGTGGCGCGGCATTGCGTCCGGTAGTAACGCGCGGAGCAGGGGGCGCCCCATGCCGGTGGGCTATCAGCGTGACGGAGGCCTGGCTGCGTCCGGGCAAGGGTGTACACGCCGACAACGTGTAGGTATCGGTTGTCCCCGTAGCCAAGCGTGCCTGACGTACACTGATGCGTGGCTTGGCTTGAGGCCGCGGGCCAGCGGCCCACGCCACAGCACAACGATGCAACGCATGTCAGCGTGTGGCGCGGGCCGGAGATCGGGCACGACGATTCCTGCAACGCCCTGGCGCAGCAGATCTGTGACGGCGCGCTTGTCCCGAGTGCGCTCTAGTCGACTGCGAAGAAGATCGATCGTAGCGTCACGTAGGCGATGTACAGGACGATGAGGTAGATGGCGCCACCTTTGCCCAGCTTGCCCTTTGACAACCACAGGTATGCCCACAGAAGCGCCCCGGTGATCGCCTCCCACGGCAGATCCCACAGCACGAGCGGGCGCGGCACCCAGTAGCGCGAGATGAGTGCGCCACCGCCAATCGCGACGAGAGGGTTGGTGATATTGCTGCCCACCAACGTCCCCAACGAGATACCCGCATGGCCCTTGCGGACGCCGGCGATGGCGGTGATGAGCTCCGGCAGCGCCGAAGCGACACCCAGGGTCACCACGCCGATAAGCGATCCGCCGATCCCGGTACGCTGCACGACGACTTCGGTGGCTCGCAGCGCAACGACCGCACTGCCTATGGTCAGGATCATCGCAAGGACGGCGACAGCGGCAGCGCGCCAGGCCTCATTGCGGGTGCGGGGCACCCCCGCCGGGGGTTCACCGGCTGCCGAGTAGCCGTTCTCGTGCGCCTTGTAGTGCCTGCGCTCGTCTACGTAGAGGTAGTACAGGTAGGCAAAGAACGAACCGAACAGGATCGCGCCGTCGATGCGTGAGTACTCGCGGTCCCATCCCAACACCAGGCACATCAGCGTCGTGACGATCATGGGGATCATGCTCTTCCAAAGGAAGTAGCGCTTGAAGGTGAGCTTGCCTGCCAGCAAGATCACGATGGCCATGATCAGGGTCTGCTAAACGACATCCGATCCGATGTTCGCCCCAAGCACGACCGCTGAGCCGATTTGTGGATCCAGCTTGCCCGCCAAGATGCCCACCGAGGCGGTGTAGTGCGCGGCGATCTCGGGAATGCTCGTTGCCAGCGAGACAACGGTCACGCCGACGAATGTCGTGGACAGGCGGAAGTATCCCGCCAGGCCGGTAAGTTTGTTGACCGCGAGGTCCGAGCTGATCACCAACAAGGCGATTGCCGCGAGCCCCGCGAGTGTCATCAGCCACATGTTCTGTGGAACGGTTGTATATGCCATTGTTCTCTCCGTCTCCTGCGCCCTCTCTGGATGTTGCTGTCGAGGTCTTGCTGCCGAAGCGAGAGAAACCCCGTCGGGAGCCTGCCTGACACGAAAAAGGGCCGCACATTGACTGTGCGGCCCTGGACACGCGTGCTGATACCCGCGGGTTAGGTCATGAACTGATCTGGTAGACTCCCACGGGAGATGCGTCAGGGCTCAAGGGCAGACCGAAAGGGTCGTCCTTGACCGGATACGACGGGCTCCAGATCCAGTTCACGCTCATCATCTAGTATCGTTTCTTGTGCTCGTTAGGTATACAACTGCATGCCATTATCGCACCAACTGGGACAGTGTCAACACAGCACCACGCCAACACGCCAGTTGACAGACGGTCTGACCTACGTACGATACACGCGACGGGGCGGGCCCGAACCGTCGGGCCCCGCGCATGGGTGCGCAACCATCGAGGAGGTGCCGCATTGTCTGAAGGATCGGATTTCCCGTTCTCGCTGACCGACGAGGCCCGCGCGCGGGCCATTGCACGCGTGGAGGCCGTGGTCGCCGGGTGGGGGCTGACGCTGCCCGACTTCGATCCATTGGTGCTGGACTTCGGGCTCGGTCGCTTCGCCGAAGTCGGTGAAGTGGAGTACTGGATCGTGAACGAGGAGGCCGCGGGCTATTGCGGCAAGTTTCTCTTCGTCGATGATGGGCAGACCTGTCCCTACCACCACCACGACGCCAAGCACGAGACCTTCTACATCGTCAAGGGCACGGTGCGGATGGTGATCGACGGCCAAGAGCGCGTGCTCGTCCAGGGGGACACCCTGGTCATGCCGCCGGGGACGCGGCATGCGTTCACGGGCGTTGGCCCGGCGCTGCTGCTAGAGGTCTCGATGCCCAGCACCCGCGGCGACAACTACTTCGCCGATCCGAAGATCGGTGAGGATGGTGTTATCTGAGAGCCAGCCGGCGGATGGCACTCGAGGCTGAGCGAGCGCTCGCAGACGAGCGAGCGCTCGTAGACGAGCGAGCGCTCGCAGACGAGGGAGCCGTTGGCACGGACGAGAGTGGCGAGGGTGGGCTGACGCTCAGCCTGGACCTCGGCTCCACCAACTTCAAGGCGGCGCTCTTCGACGCGCATCTCTCGCGGCTGGCCGAAGCCAGTGTCCCGCTACCCTACACTGTGCTCGATCTGCCGCGGGCGGAGTTCGATGAGGCCGCGGCGTGGCAGGCCGCGGTGCACGCCGTGCATCTGGTGGCCGAGCACGCGAGCATCGCGCTTCAGGACGTGCGTACGTTGGCGCTGACGAGCCAGGCGCAGACCTTTGCGCTCTTCGACGCGATAGGCGCACCGCTGACGCCCTTCGTCAGCTGGATGGACGCGCGCGCAGCCAATGAGGCCTCGCAGCTGGACGCAGCCTTCGGGCCGGCGTTCCACGCGCACTGCAGTTTCGCGCCTCCCTTGGCCGAGCTTCAGCTCGCCAAGATCCTCTGGCTTCGGACCCACGACCCGGCGGCCCTGGAGCGGGCGGCGCGCATCATGCCCCTGCCTACCTGGGTGGCTGCCAGGATGGCGGGCGTCGAGATCCTCGACCGGAACCTCGCGGCAATGAGCGGGCTCTACAGCCTGCAGGCGGGCGGCTGGTGGTCCGAGGCTCTCGCCCTCTGTGGAATCGATGCCGGTCGCTTGCCGTCCCTCGTCGCGGTGGGAGCGCAGTGCGTTGCGGCTGTGCCGCCCAACTCGCCGTTCACGGCTTCATCCGGGCTCGTCGTTGTGCCGGCAGGGAACGACCAGACAACGGGGGCGCTGGCGAACGGGTGTGGTGCCGGGACTCTGGTGGTGACGCTGGGGACGGCGGCGGTTGCATACCGGTGGGCGGGAACGCAGCCCGGTCCCTACGCGCCGCGTGGCTGTTGGGGGCCCTATCCAGGTGGCGGCTACTATGAGCTCGCGGCGGCGACGCACGGCACGGTTGCACTGGATTGGGCCTGCAAACAGCTCTATCCGGGTGCCGATGTCACGGCGTTCTTCGCCTATGCCGCCTCGGCGTGGCCCGATGTGCCGCAGCGCACACCGCCCGTGCTCTTCTTCCCCGACCGGATTGGGACGTCCGCTGCCTGGGCCGGGCCGGCAGACGTCGCCCGGCGCGCCCTGGCCGTGCTGGAGGGCATAGCCTTCCAGGTGCGGCGGCTGATCTGCGTGGAGCTGCAGGCCGGTACGGGTATGGAGCGCGTGACCGTGACCGGCGGCGGCAGCCGCAGCGACCTATGGCTCCAAGTTCTGGCTGATGTGCTGGCGTGTCCCGTCCGCCGTGGTCATGGCGATGCGCTCCTCGGCGCGGCGATGGTAGCGCGCCCCGGTGTTGTGCCGCCGGGTGTTGCGGGAATGTCTGAACGGCAGCGCGCTTGGGCGATGGCGCAGGGGCCCGAGGGCGATAGGACAGCGAGAGGCCCCGGAGCCGATCTGTTCGTACCGGATGCGGCCCGGGCGCGTACTTATGAGGCAGTATATCGAGAGTGGGAGCGAGGATGACGATGGGTATGAGAGAAAGAAAACCGCTTCTGGGGCTGTGCCCGATTGGCAAGTTCGTCTTCAGTAACGCGGACGCCGTGCGTTACAAGAATCTGCTCCAGCAGAGGCTGGCGGAATGGAGTGTTCGGACGGTCGACCTTGAGGGCGTGCTGGAGGACGGGCTGGTCAAGGACCAGAGCCACGTTGACGTCGCGGTCGAACACTTCCGGCGCGCCGGCGTCGACGCACTCTTCATGCCTCACTGCAACTTTGGCACGGAGGGCGCCGTAGGGATGATCGCGAAACGGCTGGGGGTGCCGACGCTGCTATGGGGGCCGCGGGACGAGGCGCCCCTGCCCGACGGCACGCGGTTGCGCGACACGCTGTGCGGGCTCTTCGCCTCGAGCAAGGTGCTGCACAAGCTCGACGTGCCTTTCACCTACATCGAGAACTGCGGTGTCGACGATCCGGCGCTGGCAGCGGGTGTCGATACCTTCATGCGGGCCGTCAGCGTTGCAGGGGCCCTGCGCGGCGGGCTGCGCGTTGGCCTGATCGGGCAGCGGATCGACTTCTTCTGGTCCACCATCGTCAACGAGAGCGAGCTGCTCCAGCGGTTCGGTGTGGAGGTACAGCCGTTCGACATGGTGGATTTCATCGCGGCAGCCCAGGACCGCGCTCGCCGGGGTCGCGCCAGCTACGAGACCGAGGTGCGTGCCCTGCGTGAGCGATTCGTGGTCAAGGGTCTGGAGGACGGTGCTCTGGTCAATGTCTTGGCGGTGCGCGACCAGATGCTGGCACTGATCGAGGATAACGGCCTGGCGGGCATCGCCTTCCAGACCTTTATGTCGATCGTGGACGCCATGGGCGCCTACGTGATCTTGGCGGAAGGCGAAGTTGCCGAGCGTTACGCCTATGCGCTGGAATCCGACATCCACGGGGTGATCAGCGACGTGTTGCTCAGGCGGGCCAACTACAACCGCAGCCCGGTCTACCTGGCGGAGTTCACGGTGCGCCATCCGGAGGATGACAACGGCGTGTTGTTGTGGCACGCCGGGGCGCCGCTTTCGATGCGCGCGCCCGACGCTCAGGTCGAGATCGGCCACCACTGGATCTTGCCAAGCCCGTTGTCGGGCATGACGCACTTCCGCCTGAAGGACGGGCCCCTTACCGTTGCGCGGTTCGACGGTGACTTTGGCGCGTACAAGCTCGCGGTGGGCCAGGGACACTCGATGCCCGGTCCAGAGACGCGCAACACCTATCTCTGGATGGCTGTCGATGACTGGCGGCGTTGGGAGCGGCTGCTGATCGAGGGGCCGTTCATCCACCACGCCGCGATGGCCTATGGTCACTACGGCGACGCGCTGGTCGAAGCCTGCCGTTACATCCCCGGGCTCGAGGCTGTGCGCCTGGACCGGGGGCCGCAAGACGCCGCCGGAGGTGAGGCATGAACGCGCTGCGGGCCGGCGCCGCACGGCGCGATATCACCCCGCGAACTTCGCTCTACCTGGCCGGCTATCCCAATACCCCACGCGCCAGCACGGGCGTGCACGACCCGCTCACAACCACGGCGCTTGCGCTGAGCGATGGCGACCACACGGTTATCTTTGTGGCGCTCGATCTGTTGATGCTCTCGCACGGCTTCGCCAATGAGTGCCGGGCCGAGATCGCGGCGGCAACGGGCGTACCGGTCGACGGGATTCTCGTCAGCACCACCCACACGCATTCGGCGCCGATCACGGTGGCGCTGCTCGCCTTCCGTGGCGATCCGCTCGTGCCACCGCCCGACCCCGCGTATATGACGCTGGTGCGGCGCAGCATCGTCGATGCTGCAGTGGAGGCCTATGCGCGCCTGGCACCTGCGCGTATTGCGGTCACGACGGCCGACGCACGCGGCGTAGGCGGCAACCGCCACGCACCCGATGGTGCCGCCGATCCCGAGGTCGGCATCCTGGCGGTGCAGGACGCCGGGTCCGGCACGCTGCTGGCGCTCAGCGTGACCTACTCGATGCATCCCACGGTGCTCCACGAGGACTCCACGCTCGTTTCGGCGGACTTCCCCGGCCTGGCCCGTGCGCTCGTGGAGGCCCAGTTCCCCGGCGCGCTGGTGCTGTACCACACCGGGCCTGCCGGCAATCAGAGCCCGCGGCTCCACGTGACGGGGCAGACCTTCGCCGAGGCCGAGCGGCTGGGCCACCAACTGGGTGAGGCGGTGGTGGCCGCGGTTCGTGCTTTAGCCCCCGATGCGTACTCGGGTCCGGCGTCAGGAGCCGTGCCGGTTGGCGCGGCGACCTGCGCTGTGGCGCTCCCCGGGCGCACGTTCCCCTCGATTGCCGAGGCGGAGGCCGCGCTGGAGGCGGCCGTGCGCACCTATGAGCAACTCAAGGCAGCGGGGGCGCCGCACGGCCCTGTTCGCACCGCCGAGGTCTCCGTCTTCGGCGCCGAAGAGCAAGTGGTGCTGGCCCGCGCTCAAGTGGCAGGCGAGATCGAGACGCTGCGCGCGGCCTACACCCCGACGGCGCTACAGGCACTGCGTGTGGGAGACGTGGCTTATGTGGGGCTTCCCGGTGAGTGGTTCGTTGAGTATGGCCTTGCGATCAAGGCTCAGGCTTGTGCGCGTACCTTTGTTATCAGCCTGGCCAACGGTGAGTTGCAGGGCTACATCGTCACGCCCGAGGCCACAGGCTACGAGGCCAGCTTCAGCCTCTTCCTGCCCGAGGCCGGGGCGATCGCAGTCGATGCCGCCGTGTGCCTCGTGTGCGCGCTAATGCAATAGACACCCTTACCCCTACCAGGAGACGAACTATGGGCGCTTATGATCCATCCCGCTATGCACTGGACCTGACGGCCTATCCACACATCAAGACCGAGACGCTGCCCGGCCCGGAGAGCGTAGCACTCCACGCACGGGCCACGCGGCACATTCGTGGCCTATCGGGCCAGGTGCGCCTCTTTCCCGTGGCCTTCGAGAGCGGGCAGGGCTGCAGCCTCACCGACGTTGACGGCAACCGCTATATCGATTTCTCCAGTGGGATCTACGTGACCACGTTGGGACACTGCCATCCGAAGGTTTCGGAGGCCGTGGCCCGCCACGCTCGCCAACTGATGAACGCCCACGACTTCACAACGCGGGTCAAGGTGGAGCTGGTCGAGAAGCTAATCAGCGTGCTGCCCGGTGATCTGACGGGCGTGCAGTTGTACGACAGCGGCACAACAGCGGTCGAGGCCGGGCTGCGCACCTGTCGTGCTGCCACGGGCAAGAGCGAGTTCATCAGTTGCTTCATGGACTTCCACGGCAAGACCGGGCACGCCGTGAGCCTGGCGCGGATGAACAAACTGAGCGGGACCGGGCGGGCGCAGGGCTTCTACATGGTCCCGCGGCCCGATACCTACCGGCCCTGGTGGACGCGTGCCGATGGCACGCTGGACACCGAGCGTTACCTCGAGTTCTACGATGCCTTCATCAAGGAGAGCACCACCGGCCAGATCGCGGCCTTCGTCCTGGAGCCGATCCAGGGGTGGGGGGGCTCCGTGATGCCGCCCGATGATTTCTTCCCGAAGCTGAAGGCGTTCCTCGACGAACGCGGGATCCTGCTCTTCGCCGACGAGGTCCTTACGGGGATGGGCAGGACGGGCGCGTATCTGTGTATGGAGCACTGGGGTGTCGTGCCCGACGTGGTCACGCTGGGAAAGGGGCTGGGGAACGGCTTCCCGGTGACCGCGATGGTGGTACGGGCGCCCTTTGCCGACGCTGTCGACGCCATCAGCGCATCGACCAGCTACGGCGGCAACCCGATGGCCAGCGCCGCAGCCCTGGCAAGCATCGAGGTGATCGAGGAGGAGGGCTTGCTGGCGCACGCGCGTGAGTTGGAAACGCTCTTCCAGCGACGGATGGCCGACTGGACGACCAAGTACGCGATCGTGGGCGACACGCGTGTGAAGGGTTGTCTGATGGGCGTCGAGTTGGTGAAGGACAAGCGCACGAAGGCTCCCTTTGACGAGGCCGGCAAGCTGGTCTACCAGGCTGCCTTCCGCCGGGGCCTGGCGTGGATCCCCGCGGGCCATATCCTGCGCATGAGCCCGCCGATCGTGATGCCCGAGGACGTCGCTGAGCGTGCGATGGATATCATCGAAGAGGCAATCGTCGAGGTGCAGGCCCAGCTCGGCTACTAAGGGGCGTCTCCGGCTAGTCCGTCATCGTCAGCTAAGCGTCAGGTTGGTTGCCAATGTGTTGAAAGGGTGTAAAATGGTGGCATTCTGCTCCCACCGCCCATGCGTGCCTGATCACGCTAGAGGCCCTGCGTGGTATGCTTGGCGCTGGGGGTTGGCTGTCTGCGGGTAGCCAAGGGTGTCGGCCAAAGCATTCTGGTGGTCTGCCGTACCGAGGAGGCCGGCCTTGACATCCGGAGTCTTGTTGCTCAACGCGAGCTACGAACCGCTCGATATCATTCCGCTCAGACGCGCGGTCGCGCTAATGTTGCGCGACCGGGTGGAAGCCGCCTGCGACGAATCCTATGAGATGCGCAGCGCGTCGGATACCTGGTGCGTGCCGACGATCCTGCGGCTGCGCTACTACATCAACGTGCCACGGCGCGGCGTGAGCTGGAGTCGCGAGGCCGTGCTGCGGCGCGATCGCTACACGTGCGCCTACTGCGGTGCACAGGTGGGCCAGAAGCGCAACGGGCGGTTGCTGGGCAAGGAAGACTTCACGGTGGACCACATCCTCCCTGTGAGCCGTGGTGGCAAGAACACCTGGGGCAATACGATCTGCGCCTGCGCGACGTGCAACCAACGCAAGGCGAATCGGCTGCCTCATGAGGCGAGCATGCGGCTGCATTGGGAGCCCAAGACCCCCCGCGCGCGGTACATCGTCGCCTCTGGCGAGATCCCCGCGGTGTGGAAGGCCTATCTGCAGGTGTAGTTCGGCGTCAAATCCGCATCCGGCGATGCCAGGACGGCATCGCCGGATGCGGATTTTTGGCCCGTCCTCAGGGCATCGCGACGATGTCGATGTGATCCGAGTCGGCCTGCTCGAAGGCACGCATCACGCCATCGATGTTCCGGTCGTAGTCCACCAGTTGCCCATCGGGGTCAATCACCGAGATCCGGTAGCGGTAATCATCGATCAGCAGGCGCAGGTAGTCGTCGCCGCTCACGCCCGATACAGCCTCCAAAGCGTAGGGCGCGAACTCCGAGAAGATCACGGGACGATGGCCTTCGACAATGGCGCCGGCGCCGACCAGGGCCGAGTGTTCCGCGCCCTCGACGTCGATCTTGATGATGTCGATGGCTTCCAACCCCTGCAGCACGTCATCGAGGCGGACGGCGTGTACGACACTCGGTGCGGTCAGAACGTCGCGTTCGGTGGTCAGCCAACTGATGACCCCGTTCGTGCCCATGCTGCTGTATCCCAGGAGCACCTCGGAATCGGCCACGGCGAATGGATAGACCCGCAAGTGACCGAAGCGGTTTGCCAGGGCGCTGGCGTGAATGAACCTGACATTGCTGGGATTGGGCTCGAAGGCTACCACGGTCCCGGTCTCCCCAACCCGATGCGCTGCCATCAGTGTGTAGTAGCCGATGTTTGCGCCAACGTCGATGAACGTCAAACCGGGGGCCAACTGGCGTTGGATCGCTGCCGTGACGTTCGGCTCGTAGCACTGCGCGCCGTAGATATGGCGACCCACCTCACTGTCCAGGGGTGGGACATACATAGTGTAGCCGCCGAGTTGGACGAGTTCCCACCCTTCCACGTTCTGCGGCTGCATCAGCTGGCGCTCGGAAAACTCCTTCGAGGAGAGGTAGGTTCTGACTACTTCGGTAAGGTCTCCACCCGCCAGACCTCTGTGGCCTCGCCACTCCGGCTTCCCGGGGAGGCGCCCCAGTATCAGCCGGAAGCAGTACAGCACATCCGTCTCGGAAGCTAACTTCGGGAACGGCAGTCTCCATGGATGCTCCAGATCCGCGGTCTTGCATCCAAAGGGCCTAGACGATGCTCGCGACTGCTGCGTCCTGCCGTACAGGGAATGATAGAGGTGCAGCAACCGGCGCTTGGCACGGCTCAGTAACGTCATCGGGGGCCTCGCATTGGCTAAGTTGGCGTTGGGCCCAGAAGTCGGGGCCAGGTCGAGGGATCGTAGCACAAATGCTGGCAGGCGCCAGTCAGACAGGCTCAAACAGACATGCGCGGCGCATGCCCGCCGGGGGTCGAGCGTCTAGCGCCCGGGCAGCGTCCGCTCGGCGATCCGGTAGAGCAGGATCAGGGCGAGTCCTCCCGCGGCCAGTGTGGCCAGGAACACGTACAGCCCTGCATCACCGGAGGCCGGGATGACCTCGGGGCTTGGTGCGGGCACGACGCTCGTGCCGAGCACCTGCATGGCTCCCGCGCCGAAGAAGAGCAATACCGACATAATGATAAGCACTGGTAGCAGGACCCTGTTCACGGCATACTCCCTTGGGTACCTGAGCGCCGAAGCCTGCGGCTTCACTCAGCGGTCATGATCCCTCACCTCTATTATCATCATGAACACCGTTGCGACGTGCAGGATATGGGGAGCAAACACGATGGTCTGGGTTGGTATCGTTGGAGGTGCGTGTGAGCGGCCAAGCCGCCACGCCGCCTGGCGAATCTAGCTATTGGGCCCGAGCCATCCCAGAACAACCCCGGCTAGGATCGCCGCGTCGATCAGGATGCCGATCAGGCCTTTCTGCACGATCAGTCCTCCGGTGCCGTCCCAGAACAACAGGATGGCCACCGCCGAGGCGCCCGCTGCGCTGACCAGGACTGGACGCCACCAGTCACCGCCGGTGATGACCCCTAGCCCGCCCGCTACGAAGGTCACGGTGATGAGCGTGTAGACCACACTCGCCACCTGTCGTGTCGCGGTATCTCCGATGAGATTCGTGAAAAGCCACGATCTCCCAGTCCATCCCATGTCGGGCTGAAACTCGACCCACTCCTGGCTCAATACCACAAACCACATGTGAACCAAGCCATGCAAGATTGCCAGAATGCCGAACAGGGTCTTTAGCATGCGTATCCCTCCGATCGCAGAAAGCGCTACGCCGTTGCGCGATCCAGCCACGTCGGGTGACGTCACGGTTGCGCAACAGCCCACTATTCTCAGTGTAGGGACCGCCACGGTGCAATGCCGTTGAGTCTGGTTAGGTTCTCGGGTGGTATGCGTTGGCGCCGGTTGGTTGGGGCCTGGACGAAGTGCTGGGCCCTGCCGGTGGCGGAGGCTACGACGTATGGGCTGGTCGAGGCCGCATCAGACTGCGGGACGCCGCATCAGACTGCGGGACGTCGCATCAGACTGCGGGACGCCGCAGCAGACTGCGGGACGCCGCGCCAAGCTGCGGAACGCCTGCGACATCAGCCGGTATCCCGCGGCAGCGTGTGCTGACCGCAAGTGCGCGAGCGAGGCGCGCGGGTTAGCGCCCCGCTCACGTGTGGCCAAGGTCCAGGCGCTAATCGCCGAAGCCCAGACTGAAGTCGATCCGCTCGGCCCACTCGGGATGGTCGATGAGTGGGTTGCGGTTCCCCTGCTTCTCGAAGATGGCTGCGTTGCGGTGTCGCTCGTAGCTATTCGGGGGGGACGCCGCGTGCCAGGCCAGGAGCAGCGGCAATCGCTCCGCGTCGAGCTCGCCGCCCGCGATGGCGATCAGCCCCGGGTAGCGCAGCAGGAAGTAGAGCGTCGCCCGCGCCACCGCGCTTTTCCCCTTGGCGCTCCCCGGCTCGAAGCGGTTCTGCTCGCGCTTGCCGCAGTTCGACCGGATCGCCTCTTCGAAGTCCTCGAAGTCGTAGTAGGCTTGGTTGCCCCGGAAGCTGTTGCAGCCCGACTCGCAGGCGAAGAGGTGGTGCAGGTCTCCACGCATCGGCTCCAGCTTCCCGAACCACGACTGCGGCACCACGTGCTCGCAGTTGTAGGGCAACTGGGCTTCCAGCAGGTCGAGTGCCTCGTGGAGCGCCGTCACGTCGCGCGCAGCCTCGGTCGTCAGCAGCGCGTTGGTGCGCCGCGCGCGCTCCGCGTCAACGCTCAGGTCCTCGAGCATAAGTGTTTCTGGTTCGTGGTCGATGCCCGAGTAGATACTGCGGATCCGCAGGTCCGGGTGGAGCTCTACCCAGGGGTAAACGTGGACGAGGGGCTTGTAGCGCGGCTGAGTGGCGTGGGTGGTTTTCAGCAGCGCGCTGAGCTGCGCATAGAGCACGCCCGGATCGAGCGACGGCACGTCGATTCCGGCATAGTAGGCTTCGGCGGCCTCTGTATCTCCCGCCTCGTCGTAGTAGACGCGGGTTGGCGCTTCGGCGAGGTCGGCCAGGGCAGCCGCAAGATCCGCATCCGAGGGCGGCGTGGGGGGCGTCTCGCCCGGTGGTTCGGGGGCCTCGGGCGAGCGGGGCTGCGGGGCGAGCGTGGGGGGTGCCAGGCGCACGGTCACCTCGATGGGGATCGTCCAGGTCGCCGAGCCATCCCCGACTGTCCCCGTGACGGTCGTCACGAGTCCCGGCCCTGGTTCGATGGGGACGGGCACCTGCTCTGAGGGCCACCGCAGTGCCGGAGGCTCCGCAGCAAACATCTCATCGCGCAGCCTGGCCTTGGCGGGTGGCAGAGCCTGGGCGCGAATGTGCCGCACGATGCGGCTGATACGCGCCCCCTCGTTGGCGAGCCAATCGATGCGGTGCTCGCCCATCACCGGGCGCCATACCTGGCCATCGCGGGCCAGGATGTTGCCGTGCTCGTCGCGCCGTGGCACGCCGGAGTGATGGAGCGCCACGACCTCCCACTGATCGTTGAACACCGGGGAACCCGATGAGCCCGCGGCCGTGTCGGTGTGGTAATGGAGCCAGTGCTCCAGCACGTCCTGCAACTGGTTTTCGCGTAGGGCCAACTGCTTGGGTTCGCCGTTGGGATGCTGGATGATGTTGACGTACTCACCCTTGATGACTTTGCCTTCCTCCTCTACCAGCCGGTTCCAGCCGAAGTCCGCCGGTGTCCGCCCGTCGGGCCGCTGAGACCCGACGGCGACGAGCGTATAGTCCAGGACAGCATCGGTGAGGAAAAAGTCGGCCGGCGCGAGGTTGAAGAAGATGGAGGGTGCAGGCTTTCCGTCCAGCCCGATCTGGTAGTCGAACTCGATCTGGCTGGTCGCGGCCAGGTCCGCGTTGTCGAGCACGTGGTTGTTGGTGAGCATCAGGCGCGGGGAGACCATAAAGCCCGTTCCATAGGCCACGGTGCGCCCGACGCGGTTGCGACAGTGCACGCGCCCGACCGTACGCGCGACAAGCAACCCCAGCTCCAGGAAGCTGACGCCCATCAGGTCGCTGGTGCCCAGGATCCGCTCCAGGACGGCAGGCTCGGCAGGACCCACACCCGCGATCGGCGCAAAGCTGATGCCGCCTGCGGTCAATGCGAAGGCCGCGCTGCGGTCGAGCTTCAGGCGCTCCAGCCGCCTGGCCACGCGCTCGGGTGTGTCGGCTTCCAGCAGCTTGCCGGCATCGATGTGCTCCTGCGTCGCTGCACGGGCGGCGGCCCGCTCGTCGAAGCGCCGCTCGGTTTCGCGCAGCAGCCTCTGGAAGCCGTCATCGTCAAATCGTTCGAGGTTGTTCTCTGCCATTGCCCCTCCTACTACGGATACGGCGGGAGAGTGACTGTGCGGCGCCCGATGCGCCAGGGACCCAGCCGGCACTGTGGCCGATTCGTGTTCGTCTGCGCGAGCGGTGTATCCCACGGCGGCGCCAACCGGCAGGCGCACCGCGGGGTCACCGATGAGGGCGTAGCCGCGAGCGTCGTTGTTGGCCGTCCACATCCCGGCCAGCTCGTACGGATCGAAGCGTTTCCCGGCGTCGATGTCCTCCAGCGTGTCGCTGAGAACTGTGGCCAGTTCGGCATAGCGCTCGTTGAAGTACTCGAGTGCGGAGCCTACGGGGTGCCCCTTCAGCAGCCGCGTGAGCGTGCTCTCGAAGACCGTCGTCTGCGCGCCGGCCCGACCCCAGTCGAACGAGTAGCTCCATGCTCGCTCCACGTGGCCCACCACCGCCAAAGCGCCTCGCGACCGGCCCAGCATCTGCACCGGCAGACGCGCCAGGAAGGGAAAGGGTGCGATCTCGGGCGGGGCGCCCGGCGCCGCCCCGGGCCGGTCGTAGTGGGCGAAGGCGCTGTGTTGGGGCGTGCCGCCGCCGAAGCAAGCGAAGAAGAAGGCGATGAGCCCGCCCAGGTCGGCATCGCCGGTCAGATCGTCGCCGGCGAAGTAGAAGTCCTGCGGGATCTCGCCGGTCCACTGCTGTGGGCCGGGCCAGTCCTGGCAGAGCAGCGCGCCCTGGTGCGGGCGCTGCCGGGGGCTGTCGTGGTCGAAGCTCATCCCGTGGCTGGCGGAGAAGAGCAGTGCCGGCGCGGTGGGGCTGAGGAGCGTCGCCAGTCGCGTTTTCGTGGCCGTCTCCGGCGCCTCCCACTCGATCGTCCAGTCGGGGTGAGCGTCGCGCAGTGCATCGGCTAACGGCTCGACCAAGCGTGTGGCGCTGAGCGCCGTAGCGGGGTCGCCCGGGTTGGCGACGCCGAAGAAGGTGGCCCGCCGCGCTCGCGCAAGTGCGCGCGTCTCCGCCTCGACAACGTTGGCGGCGTAGGCCGCGTAGCCATCGAGCGTCTCGAAGTGCAAGCGCCCCACAGCGTACTGCACGTCGAGCTGTGTCTGAAAACGATAGGGGATCTCCTCTGGACTGCCCACGATGAGCAGGTAGTAGGGCACGCGGTCCGGATCGGCGGGGCCGGGGCCCGCACCGTGGCGCGCCAGCCAACTGCTCTTGCTGTCGGCTCCTACGCGGAAGCTCTTGTCGGCGCCCTGGCACCACGGCGCGAAGGCCTCGCCCGCCTGTGCGCGCCGCAGTTGCAGCAGCGGCGCCAGCGCCTCCCGGATCGCCGCGGCGCGCTGTTCCTTGGCCTCGCGGTCGGGGTCGGTTGTGGGGTAGGCGGGGAAGATCACGCCCCAGCCAGCCTCGTCCAGCCTGGTGGCGTCGATCCCCTCCTTGACGCCCAGGAAGCCCGCCGTCGCCAACCGCCGGCGCAGGCGCAGCTCGGCAAGGTTGTCGGGCGTGCCCTCGCCCCGGATGGCATCGGCGAGGGCGTCCGCTGTCAGCGGCGGCAGGGCGTAGCGGCCTGTGTCCCCATCAATCCCGTTGAAATAGAGCAGTCCGCTGGACATTGCGATCCCTCCCTACCTGTGGGCGCACACGCTCTCACGCTGCCTGTGCCAACCCAATTCCTGCGCCGATCTCGCCCAGCAGCGTCTTGGAACGTCGCAGCGCGGGGCTGATCTGCATCTCGAACGCCTGCTTCCTCGCGATGGCGCCGGTCACATCGCCCGCGTCCAGCAGTGCCTTGATCTCATCCACCGCCGCGTTGAGCGGCTCCAAGAACTCGCCGAAGCCCTCAATCAGGCCGGCGCGGTTGACCGCCATTTGGTCCAGCGCCGTCTCTAGCTGGCCGAAGGTCTCTGCGTCGAGCAGCGGGCGCAGCCGGGGGAGCGTCTGGGCCTTCAGCCGGATCATCTGGCGCACCAGCGCTTGCTCGTCGGTGAAGGTCTCCTGATCGTAGTAGTCCTTGAAGCCGAGGTAGTACGCTCCGAAGGTCGCCGGGAAGCTTTCCGGATCGGAGCCCGCCGCCCGGAAATCGGAGCCCAGCCGCACGAGCGTGCGGAAGCTGGTCTCGAACGCCGCCAACAGCCGCTCCAGCCCCTCTACCAGCCGCTCGCCTTCCTCATGTAGGCGGGCGGCGCGCAGGGCGTGGGTCGCCGCCGAGGCCACATCGCCCAGCCGCGCCACCGGCGCACCCACAGGGAAGTCGAGCAGTTGGCTGTCGTGGAGCTGGGTGAAGAGCACGGGGACGCCCCAGTCCCATTCGTCCTGCACCAGCGCGCGGGCCTCATTCATCGCCAGATCGACCACGCCGTGGGTCAGGAGGCGGGTATAGAAGTGCCCTGTGAACAGCCGCGCCGTATCGATCCCCACCCGGTCCGACATCGCGATCACAGCCTGGATGTGGCCCTGTGCCACCAACGCTGGCCCCAGCGGCACAAAAGCGTCGTGGCGGCCGCGGGCCGCCGTCTCGCACGCGGCCAGAAAGCAGAGTGCGGGCGGCGTCTGCACCAGCGAAAACGCGCCGAGCAGGCGCTCGGCTTTCACCGGATCCACGGCGCCGTCCTCGCGCTCCAGGTAGAGCACCGTGCCCCCAGGCGTCGCGGCGCCGTGACACAGCACGTGCACGAGGCTATGGCCCTCGGCAAGCGCCGCCCGCAGCGCGTTGAGCGTTGGCGGCGCGCTGGTGCCCGACTCGAGTGTCGTGACGACTACCTCAGGCAGACCGGCGAAGGTGGCCCGCAGCGCCGCGCGTTCCTCGGGCAGCAGGGTGTCGAGGCCGTAGTCGTCGAGGTCCACGGGGGCTGCGATGACGGTCAACACGCGCAACGGGCGTGCCGTCACCGGCGCGGGGCGTTCCCAGCGCTCGCCCAGCACGAAGCGCGAGAGCGGCGTGGCCGCGGCGGCTCCCAGCGGCAGCCACTGGCCATCGATGGGCGCCAGGATGCGCTCCCAGCCGAGTCCGTGCAGCTCGGGCGGGTCGATCCGCAGCCGGACGCGCAGCGCTCCGTTCTGCGCCTCCACCGCCGCCACCGTCTCACGGAATGCGTCGCCGACCGCCTCCGCCGCGAAGAGCGCCTGGCCCAGCGCGCGGCCATAGGCCGCCGGATCCGCCGTCAGTCCCATCAGCCGGGCCAGGTCCAGTTGCAGCGTGCCTGGCGCGAACCGCCGCCAGCCGAGTACATCCAACTCGACGGGGTAGGTCGTGCCGCCGTTGACGGCGGCGAAGACGCGGATTTCGACGAGGCTGTATTCCCCACGCGGCCCGGATGAATCGCTCAGCAGCATCGTTGCCCTCCGTGCGTCATTGAGACACTCAGCCCATGACGGTGGCGCGGTGAGTCGCGCATCGTGACCCAGACCCGCATGAGCGCGCTACCTGCAAAGAACCAGGACCCTAGTGCCTGACCACAGGACACGGCGTCGTCGTGCGCGCCGGTAGGGGGTGGCCACTGCGCCGCCGGATCGAGCCCCCCCTGCGGTAGAGCTTGCGGTCTCCAGCGGCCCTGGTTTCGAAGCGGTGGCCGCGGGCTTCGCGCCGAGAGAAGCGGCCCTCGACATCGGTATCGGGCATCTGCGGGTCTCCCTGTTGGCCGCGAACACCCCGGTGAGCATACCTCATTCTAGGCTGTTCGCCCCATCGTGCAATCGCACGGGGCGGCGCGGCCCAAGCCGGAGGCCCACGTGATGCACCATCGATAGGGTGGGGCCATGGCTCGCTTGACAACCGCCCGATCCTCGCGTACACCATGCCGAAAAGCGGAGGGATTATGGGCTTTCGAGGTGGTGGATGGGGCGCTCTGCTACGGTACGACGAGGAGCAAGCACCCCCTAAGATCAGCCGGGCGCTGTTGGTGCGGGTGGCCCGGTATGCACGCCCCTACTGGGGCACAGCGCTACTGTTGATCCTGGTCATCACGTTCTCGTCGGCGCTTGATCTCGTCTCGCCCCTACTCTACCGTCAACTCGTCGACGAGGCACTGCCCAACCGCGACGCACGGCTGCTCAACTGGCTGGCATTGGGCCTCATCGGCATTCCGATTCTCTCGCGCCTGCTGGGCATTGGGCAAGGGTATCTGAGCTCGCGGGCCGGCGAGAGCCTGATCCGTGACCTGCGTCGCTCGCTCTACGAGCATATCCAAGCGATGAGCCTGCGCTTCTTCACCCACACCAAGACCGGCGAGCTGATGTCGCGGCTCAACAACGATGTCTCCGGAGCACAGCAGGCGATCACGGGCACGTTGGTGAACCTGGTGACTAACGTGATCTCGCTGGTAACGACACTAGCGGTTATGATCTCGCTCGACTGGCGGTTGACCCTGATTGGCGTGGCGATCCTGCCGCTGCTACTGCTTCCGTCGCGTTGGGTGGCGCACAAGCTCCGCGATCTCACGCGCAAGGCCATGGACATCAACGCGCAGATGAACGCGCTGATGAATGAGACGCTCAACGTAAGCGGCGCGCTGCTGGTCAAGATCTTCGGACGCTCCGACGACGAGAAGAAGCGGTTTGCCGAGCGCGCCACCGAGGTGCGTGATATGGCCGTGCGACGTTCGCTGGTCGCCCGCTGGTTCTTCGCGGGCCTCGGGCTGGCGGGCGCGCTGGGCACGTCCCTGGTATTCTGGGTGGGCGGGCATATGGCGCTGCGTGACGTGATCACACTCGGAACCATCATCGCCTTCAGCAGCTATCTGGGCCAGTTATACCGCCCGCTCTCGGCGCTGGCCAACGCGCAAGTGGAGATCGCCACCAGCCTCGTGAGCTTCGAGCGCGTCTTCGAGGTGCTCGACCTGCCCATCGAGATCGACAATCGCCCCGGTGCCATAGCGTTGCCCACTCCCCGGGGCCACGTGCGCTTCGAAGACGTCTCGTTCCGTTACGAGCAGGCCGATAGCGTACCCCGCCTCGACGCCGTGCGGCGCTACGGACGCGGTGGTGGCAGCCAGTCGGATGAGGTCACGATGAGCGGCTACCGGCCCGATCGGCGGCGCGGTGCCGCCGGGGCGGCGGAACCCGCCATCGCTGACGGCACGGCCCTGCAGGCAGGGGCCGTCGCAGCCGAGCTCCCGCCCGTGGCCCTGCCAGGTAACGGTGACGACGAGGCGCTGCCGGGCGAGGAGCCTGTGCTCCGCGAGCCGCGGTGGGCGCTGTCGGACGTGAGCTTCGAGATCGAGCCGGGGCAGCTGGCGGCCCTGGTCGGCCCCAGCGGGGCCGGGAAGACGACCGTCACCTATCTGCTGCCACGGCTCTACGATCCTACCGAGGGCCGAATCCTGCTCGATGGCCACGACCTGCGCGACCTGCAGTTGACGTCGATCGCGAGGGCGATGGGGATGGTCACGCAGGAGACGTACCTCTTCCACGATACCGTCCGCGCCAACCTGCTCTACGCCAACCCTGACGCCACCGACGCCGATCTGGAGGCCGCGTGCCGCGCTGCGAACATCCACGACTTCATCGCAAGCCTTACCGACGGGTATGACACCATTGTGGGTGAGCGCGGATACCGCCTCTCGGGCGGCGAGAAGCAGCGCGTCGCGATCGCGCGCGTGATCCTTAAGGATCCACGCGTCTTGATCCTCGACGAGGCCACCAGCCACCTCGACTCGGAGAGCGAGGCCCTGATCCAGGAGGCACTGGAGCGCATCATGAAAGGCCGCACGAGCCTGGTGATTGCGCACCGGCTCAGCACGATTCTGTCTGCCGATGTCATCCTCGTCCTCGAGCAGGGGCGCATCGTCCAGCGCGGTACCCACGCGGAGCTCCTGACCGAAGGCGGCCTCTATCGCCAGCTCTATGAGCGGCAGTTCGCGGTTGCCATGCCCACGGCGCCCTGATGACCGTGCTGCCCGAGCGCCTGGCGCGGTTGGCCTCTGCCAATCCTCCGGACCCACCCCTGGCGGGCGCCTACTGGGTTGTCCCGGGGCGCTTCATGGCGGGTCCGCACCCCGGCGGATTCAGCCCGTTGCGCGCTGGGATGGATGTGACGCGGCTGCTGGGCGTGGGCATCACCTTCTTCCTCAACCTCACCGAACCCGGCGAGGAGGCCGGCTACGTCCAGCACCTGGCCGGTCGCGCACGCCAGGTGCGCCTTGCCATCCGCGATTTCGATGTGCCAAGCCGCGCCGAGATGGTCATCATTCTCGACACGATTGACCGGGCTTTGGCCCAGGAGCACGGTGTCTACCTGCACTGCTTCGCCGGTCTGGGGCGCACCGGCACCGTGGTGGGGGCCTACTTGGTGCGCCACGGCCTCACCGGCGAGGACGCTCTCGCGGCGCTCAAAGCTCTCCGCGCCGCCACTCCTTTCGCTCGCAGTGCATCGCCTCAGACAGAAGCCCAGGTCGCGTTCGTCCGCACGTGGCGGGGCTAACTCGATCGCTGCTCCGTCCCTTGACCCTGACTCCTCGATGGGGTACATTGACCTGAGGGTGCACTCCGGGATTGTCCGGGGGCATGGTTCGCGAGGAGGGTAGCGACATGAAGATCGGGCTGACGAGTGTGTTTGTGGATGACCAGGCCAAGGCCGTGGCGTTCTACACCGAGGTCCTGGGGTTTGTGAAGAAGGCCGATCAGGCGGTCGGCGAGTTCCGGTGGCTGACCGTCGTGTCACCGGAGGGACCGGAGGGCATCGAACTGCTCCTGGAGCCCAATGACAACCCGGCGGCCAAGGCTTACCAGGCGGCGATCTACGAGGCCGGCATGCCGGCGACGATGTTCTTCTCGGACGACGTGCAGCGGGAATACGAGCGGTTGGTCGAGAAGGGCGTGGAATTCCGCCTGCCGCCCACCAAGATGGAGTGGGGCGGGACCCAGGCGATCTTCGACGACACGTGCGGCAACCTCATCGGTATCCACCAGGCCTAGCCGCAGGGCGAAGGCTGCCAGGTGCGGGAGCAGGTGTCTACCTGCTCCCGCACCTGGGTTCCCGATCGGCCCGCGAGCTTGCGATCGCTTCGTTGTGTCGCGGGAGCGCGGCGTTGCAGGATGTCTGTGCCGGTGCCCGCCGCTCTGGCGGCTCGCGGAGGGCTAACAGCCGACTGCTCCTTGGCCTGGCCGGCGCGCGCTTGCCGGCCACTTTCAGCCCGGGGCTGCCCATTCCAGGCCCTTAGCCCCCAGGAGGACGCGGATGGAGACACCTTTTCCGGAGTTCGAGCACTATCCCGATGCCCGGGCGATTGATGCGTTGATCGCCGACCTGTGGGCGCAGGCCGAGGCCACGCCCTGCAGCGCCGAGCTGCTCGATCCGCGGGAGATCATCACCCCGGTGACGATGGCGCACATGGCGGGGTTCGGGTTCGTGCGCTTTGAGCCCACCGGGCTCGACCCCTTCTATGGCTTCTGGCAGCCCGCGGCGGCGCAGCCTGCGCCACTTCTGATCCATACCCCGGGCTACGGCGCCGAGTTTCAGATGCACCCTGATCTGGTGGCACAGGGCTATAACGTGCTGCACGTCAACCCGCTGGGCTACAACACGCCCGAGGGGCCTGACACGGCCAAGCAGAAGGGGGGTGACTGGCCCGTCTTCGCCGATACGATCTTCGAGGGCTTCGATACGGGCTACGGTCCCTGGTTGGTCGACGTGATGGTGGCGATCCGCTGGGCCCAGGGGCTGCCGAGTGTGCTACCGGATCGAGTGGCCTTCTTCGGCACCAGCCAGGGTGGGGGCGCTTCGCTCTTGCTGGGCTCGATCTACCGTGACCACGGCGCGCGGTGTGTAGCGGCCGACGAGCCGTGGATGGTGCACTTTCCGCAGTGCTGCGCGCTGGAGGCGGACTGGTCCGCCGGCCTTCGCGAAGCCATCGCCGCTTTTGAGGAGCCGTCGGTCCACTGGCGGCGGCTGGGCATGGTCGACGCGCTCTCGCACGCGCACCGTCTGAAGATGCCGGTGCTGCTCACCGCCGGCGGTGCCGACCGTACCTGCCCGCCGGAGACGATCCAGACGCTCTACGAACGGCTCCCGGCCACCAAGTCAATCACGTACCTGGAGGCCAGGGGCCACGGCTACACACAGCAGTTCCCCTACCTCGCAGCCGCGTGGTTCCGCATGTACCTGTAGGGGCGAGATGGACCCGAGGTTGGCGAGCTGCGGTGGGGGCGTGGTCGGGCGCTCGAGATGGGGCGGTTGCGTAGCTGGCCGTGTGTTGGGTTGGGCCATGAGGGGGTGATATGAGACCGCGGATGACACTCTGGATGCTCTGGGCGCTGCTCGCGCTAGCTTTCACAGCCGGTTGTACTTCGGCGTCTCCCCCCGCGACGGTAACGCCGACAGCGCTATCTAGCGAGCGCACGTCTTCGCCTCCGCCCTCGCCTTCGGAAGGTGCCGCCACGCCCACGGACGTACCGCAAGGCGCGCCTACGCCCACGTTAACGGCCACTTCGCCGGCGGGCGCGACGGAGCCGCCGGCGCCCGCGACGGTGACCCCGGCCCCTGGTGAGCTGAAGCCCTCCGTTACGTGGGTGCACTACCCTAGTCTCAACCAGGCAGTGGCGCTGGCCTTTGAGAACGGTCGCGCGCTCTGGGTGGGGACGCTCGCGGGCGTCGTGCGCTGGGATCTCGCGACTGACACGCCGACGCACTTCGTCTTCGACGGGTGCGAGGCGTACCTGCCCGCTTGCGATCCGGCGCAGCAGTACACCCACGCGCTGGCCGTCGTTCCGGACGGCGATGGTGGGCTCCCTGATGTGTGGGCTGCGACTTCCGGCGGAGTCCGGCGCTTTAGTGGCGGGGTCTGGACCACCTACACGGAGGCTGATGGGCTGCCCAGCAGCGTCGTCTACGCCATTGCCGTGGCGCCCAGCCGCGCCGCCGAGGCCGGGACGTCGACGCCATTGCCGTGGTGCTCAGCCTGCGATGCCGCGGTCGCGCCTATCGAGGTCTGGGCGGGAACGGACAGCGGGCTCGCGCACTTCGACGGCGTCACCTGGCAGGCAGTCACTGAGCCGGGCACGGGCGCCGGCGTCCCTATCTGGTCGGTTGCGGTGACGCCGTCGGGCGTCGTTTGGGCCAGCACGCACCTTGACGGCGTCGCGCGCTACGATCCGGAGAACGGTGACTGGCGAACCTACGGGGTCGAGGACGGCTTTGCCTTCCCCAACGCACGCGCGCTGGCCGTGGGGCCGGGTGGGGAGCCGTGGGTCCATATCGGCTATGATGGCGTCTACCGCTTGCCCGATGGGGCGGAGGATGGCGTTTGGGAGGCTGTTTACCCCTCCGGTGGGGGGGAGTGGGTGTGCGGGTTTGCCTTCGGAGGGACAGGGGCGCCGTACGGCGGCGGCCCGTACATCGCGACCTGCGGAGGGTTCCACGCCTCCGGCGACGGCCTGGCCTATCGTGAGGGCGAGGTATGGGCCAACGTCACGGCGGTCGACGGCCTGCCTGATGACGACCTCAACGCAGTCGCTGTCTCGGCCGATGGTGAGATGGCGGTAGGGAGCCGGCTCGGTGTTGGGGTCTATGAGAACGGCGAGTGGCGCATCTTGCGCGCCGGACCCAGCCTCCCGGGTGTGTCGAGCGTCGCGGTTCGGGGCGACGGGGCCTGGTTTGGCTTCGGCGACGCGGCCTCTCAGGGGGCGGGCGGCGGTGTCTCGCATTTCGACGGGCAGCGGTGGGTGACCGAGAGCTTTGCCGGGCAGGGAGCACGCGAGAACGTCTGCGCGCTCGCGGTGGGGTCCGATGGGGTGCTATGGGGTGGGGCGGGCTGCACCGTAGCGCGCCGTGGGGCGGCAGGCTGGACCGTCGCGGCGGACTGCGAGACACTCAGCGGAAATGTGCACGCTCTGGCACCCGGTCCCGCAGGTGAGGTCTGGGTTGCGACCGACTTCGACGTCTACCGGCTGGACGGCGCGGACGTGGAGCGCTACGAAAGCCTCGTGCCGCTGGCGCTGGCGGTCGACGGCACCGGCACCGGCTGGGTTAGCCGGAGCCCGATAGTTGGCGGGGGGCTCTTTGCTTACCGCGATGGAGACGCGATCACGCAGACCTTGCCCATCACGATGGTGACCACGCTGGCGGCGGATCCCGCCGACGCCTTCGGGCGGGTCTGGGCGGCGGGACAGGACCGGCTCTTCGCTTACGATGGTCTGGCCTGGGCAGAGAGCCCAGCCCTGCCGAATCTCGTCGACTTGACCGTGGACGCTGACGGGATGCTGTGGGCCGCGGCGGGCACAGCCATCTACCGGCTGCAGGATGGTGACTGGACTCTCGTCACCGACCTGGGTATCCCGGTCCGCATCGTGGTTCCCGCGGCTGAAGGGCTGTGGCTCGGCACAGAGCTCGGCGTGGTCTTGGTGGAGTAGTTGATCAAGGACGACGCCGGCGTAGGAACGGTTCGTCGCGGGCGGGAGAAGCTGCTTGCGTTCAGCGCCCAGTTGCGAGACACTGGGGGGAGTGGCTGGTACGATCTGTTTACGAAAGGACGGTGCTAACATGAAAACGCTGCGGGGGGCTCTCGGGGCGCGCCCACTCATCGCGTTTGTCATACTCGCCTACGTGCTCAGTTGGCTGTCTGTTCCGTTTGCCGGTGGGGGGCTGTTGCCACACGGCCCGTTCATCGCGGCCATCATCGTCCTCGCCCTCACGGAGGGACGTTCAGGCCTGGCCCAGTTATTCGGCCGGATGGCACCAGGGCGTGCATCCTGGCGCTGGTACCTCATCGCGCCTGGGCTGGTCCTCGCCTACCTGTTGACCGCGCTCGCCATCAACCTGCTCCTGGGCGCTACAGTCACCGAGACCGAGCACCTGCGCTCGCCAGCCGTGATCGGCATGCGCTTCCTGGAGCTGCTCCTGCTAGGCGGACTGTGGGAGGAGCCTGGCTGGACAGGCTATGCTCTGCCCTGGCTCCAGCGCCGCTTCGAAGCGCGTCCGTACGGCCAGCTGAAGGCCAGCCTCATCATGGGCGCGATCCGCGCTGGCTGGCATCTGCCACTGGTGATCTGGGGGCACATCCCCTGGTTCGACCTTGTCTTCTTCTCTGTCGCGATGCAGCTGCTCATCAGTTGGCTCTTCAACCGGACGCGCGGCAGCGTGCTGGTCGCCATGGTCTTGCACCTGGCCTCCAACGTCTTCGGTGGCGGGACCATAGTACCGCTCTTCGCGGGTAGGGACTATACTCGTTTCTATGTGCTCTTTGTAGCGCTGGCGTGGCTTCTGGCCCTGTTGCTCATCCATCCGAACCGCTGGAGCGTCGGCCGGCAGGATACGGCAGAGTGAAGTCTGCTGCGGTGATCACTCTCTATGGAGGTACCCATGCGATTCTTTGATTGTAACGCTTTCTTCGGGTTGCCCGCGAAGCGACCGCTGGCACCGGTTGCCGATGTCGCGGCGCTGCTCGCCGAGATGGACCGCGCCGGGCTCGAGCGCGCCCTGGTCTGGCATATCGCCCAGCATGACGTGGCACCCCAGACCGGAAACGCGATGCTGGCGGAGGCGATCGCGCCGTACTCGCGGCTCTACGGGTGCTGGACTGTGCTTCCCAACCAGGCGCACGAGTTCCCGCCGCCCTCTCTGCTCTTTAAGCAGATGCGCGAGGCGCGGGTGGTTGGGCTGCGGATCTTCCCATCATCGCATCGTTATCTGGCCAACGCTGTCTCGATGGGAGAGCTCTTCGAGGCGATGGTCGCGGCCCGTGTGCCGCTCTTCGTCTCGGTGCACCGCGGGATGGCCTGGCGCGACGTCTATGACCTGCTCGCCGAATTCCCCGAGCTTACGTGTGTGATCTGCGACCACGGCGTCTGGGGCGAGGATCGCATGTTCCGGCCGCTGCTGGAGCGCTATCCCAACGTCCACGTCGATACGGCGCAGTACCTGCTGGATGGTGGCATCGAAGCCCTGGTCAGCGACTACGGCGCGAGCCGCGTGCTGTTCGGCAGCGGTTTCCCTGAGTCCTATTTCGGCGGCATGATGATGGCGATCAAGCACGCCCGGATTCCGCAAGAGGCGAAGGAGATGATCGCCTTCCGCAATCTCGAGCGCATTATCGAAGAGGCGTGGCTGTGAGGCGCCGGGCAACCGGCGACACCTCATCCCACGCGAAGGAGGCATCGCATGATCGGTAACTCCGACCTGGCACAGACGTTTTGGGAGCACGGCAAGGCCGCTGATTGCCCCATCTACGATATGCACGGGCACATGGGGCCCTACCACTCGATCTACTTCCCGCGGGCCGAGCCCGCGGATATGGTCCGGACGATGGATGAGGCGGGCGTGCGCCTGCTGATCTTCTCGCACCATTCGGCGCTCAACTCGCCCAACCTGGCCAACCAGCCGTCCATTGCGGCGGTGCGCGCCTTCCCCGACCGTCTGCGCGCCTATTGCATGGTCAACCCCAACTATCCCGAGCAGATGGCCCGCGATCTCGACGCCTTCGACAGCCTCTTCCCCGACGTCTACGTCGGGTTCAAGTTCCTGTCGGACTACCACCAGATCCCGCTCACCGACGAGGCCTACCGGCCCGCGTGGGAGGTGGCCGACCGGCGCGGCCTGCTGGTCCTGGCGCACACCTGGGGCGGCAGCCAGTACGACGGCGAGGCGGTCGTTCGCAAGGTCGCTGAACGCTACCCCAACGTCAAGTTCCTGTTGGGGCACTCATGCCATGGCGCGTGGGATGCGGCCATCGCGCTGGCCAACGACTTCCCCAACATCTACCTGGAGCTGACTGCCATCTTCGACGATCGGGGTGGGATCGAGACGTTCGTTCGCGGGGCCGGCTCTGACCGCATGCTTTTCGGCACGGACCTCCCGTGGTTCGATCCACACCAGGCGATCGGCGTCCTGCTCAACGCCGGCATCACCGACGAGGACCGCCACAACATCTGCCACCGCAATGCGGAGAGGCTCCTGCGCCCGATTGTGCCGGGGGTTGTGGGGGACTAGTGCGCAATCCCCACCTGCGCAGGTTGCTGCGCGATCCACTGGTTCTGCCGTTCTACGTGCCATCGGTCGCGTTGTACCTGGGTTTCTCCTTGTTGATACCGGTGCTGCCGCTGTATGCCGAAGGGTTCGGTGTCTCCTACGGTTGGATCGGTGCTGTAGCCTCGGCGCAGGCCCTGGGGACTCTGGTGGCCGATCTACCTGCGGGTATGGTGCTGCGCCGTCTAGGCCAGAAGCGAGCGATGCTGATGGGGATGGCCGTGCTGGTCGCGATGGTGGTCGCGCTCTTCTGGGCCGGTTCCATCGTCGAAGCCTTTGTGTACCGGTTTGTCTCGGGGGTTGGGATGGCCCTGTTCAGCGTTGCGCGCCACGCCTACGTGACCGAGCACGCGGCGGCCGCCAGCCGTGGGCGCGTCCTGGCGCTCTTCGGCGGGCTGATGCGCGTGGGCCGGTTCGTCGGCCCGCCAATCGGTGGCTGGATCGCGGTGCGGATGGGGCTACGGGTTCCGTTCTTGATTTCGGCCATCGTGACGCTGCCGGCGATGGTTGCAGTGACGCTCTTTCTGCACTCGGGCCGGCACGTGGCGCGCGTGGCCCGTACCGTGCCACAACCGGGGTCGCACGGCCCAGCCGTGGTCGCTGACGGGGCGTGGCGCCGCCCTGGCCGACAGGCCCGCTCCGTGCTTGCCAGCGCGCGCACGGCAGGCGTACGGCTCTGGTCGATGCTCCGCCAGCAGGCCGGCGTGCTTGTCCCGGCGGGCTTCGGCCACATCTTTGCGCAGATGATCCGCGCGGGACGCGACACGATCATTCCACTCTACGCGGCGAATGCCCTGTTCCTGGATGTGGATCAGGTCGGCTTGATGTTGGGGATCGCGGCGGCGGTGGAGATGGTGATGGCTGCTCCGGCAGGTTGGGTGATCGACACGCTGGGCCGCAAGGTCTCGTTTGTGCCGAGCTTTGGGATCCAGGCGGTCGCGATGGCCCTGGTGCCCTTCACGCGTGGCTTCGGCGGGCTGCTGGCCTGCACGGCGGCCATCGGGATGGCCAATGGACTCAGCTCCGGCGGGATGCTGACGCTGGGCTCGGACCTGGCGCCTCCCAACGCGAGAGGTGAGTTTCTCGGCGTGTGGCGGCTCATCGGTGACCTTGGAGGCACTGGGGGACCTGCGGCTGTCGGCTTTGTGGCCGACGCGCTCGCGCTGCCAGCCGCCGCGCTCACCTTGGCGGGCGCGGGCTTCGCCGCAAGCCTGGTTTTCGGCCTGCTGCTTCCCGAAACTCTGGTTCGCCAGCAGCCCGAGCCACAAGCTGAATCACCGGCCACGTCGGCGGAGTAGGGGTCCGATCCAGACGCTCGCAGTCGTATACTCCTATTGGAGGGAAGTGTGCGCAATCCGTTCGGAAGCTGTCTGAACACGAGCACCCTGCGCGGGCAGGGCCTGAGCCTGCCCGAACTGGTCGACGTCGCCGCAGCGGCGGGCTACGATGGTATCGAGCCGTGGGTTCGCGAGATCGACGCGTATGTCGACGGTGGCGGGACACTGGCCGACCTGGCACGCTACGTCGCCGACAAGGGCCTGGCGATTCCGAACCTGATCGGGTTCTTCGAGTGGGCGGTCGACGATCCGCAGCGGCGCGCAGCAGGCTTGGCGGAGGCACGTCGCAACCTGGAGATGGCCGCCGTCCTGGGGTGCCCGCGCGTTGCGGCCCCGCCGTTCGGGGTCACCGACGTGAGCGTGCCGCTCCCTGCCCTGGTCGAGCGGTACCGGGTGCTGCTCGGGGTTGGTGACGAGGCCGGCGCGGCGCCGATGGTCGAGTTCTGGGGCGCCAGCAGGACGCTATCGCGGTTGGGCGAGGCGGTGTATGTGGCGATGGAGAGCGGGCACCGCGATGCGTGCGTGCTGGCCGACATCTTCCACATGTACCGGGGCGGCAGTCCCCACAGCGCTCTGCGCCTGGCCGGCCCGGCGACTCTGGGGCTGCTGCACATAAACGACTACCCGGCGCAGCCGCCGCGGGAAGCGCTGACCGATGCCGACCGCGTCTACCCCGGCGACGGCGTCGCGCCGCTGGTGCAAGCGCTGCGCGATCTGGTAGCGGTGGGCTATTCGGGCATGCTTTCGCTGGAGCTCTTCAACCAGGACTACTGGGCGCAGGACGCGCTGGCGGTCGCGCGTATGGGGGTCGCGAAGGTTGGCGCGCTCGTGTCCCAGGCGATGGGGGTGGGGGCATGAATCCGGAGGCGGGTGCGAGCGCGCTGCTGGTTGCCCTGATCTCCGCCGGCGTTGTGACCGCGATCCAGGGCTTCTTGCTGCTTCGGGGGAAGGGCAAAGGGCGTCCCAACTTCCTGGAGCGTCCTCTGATGGACGTTCTGGCGCTGCGCGTACGCGACCCGGCGCAGCTCGCACGCCTGCTCGGGCGGGTGCGGCTGACGTATGGGCTCTTTCTGGTGGTTGTTGGTGTTTGGGGGTTGACACTCTGACCGTCTGTGGCCGGCGGCGGTCTGCCCTCTGCTGCTTCTGACACGTTGCTCACGCAGCGCTCTGCGGACAGGCAAGCTTGGGCAACGGTCAGGGCCCGGTCGTTATACGACCGGGCCCTGAACCCAGTGAATCACCGGGTGGCTTCGACGAAAGGTGTGCTTTGGTTCTGGCTGCGATGTAGCTCCGTTGTGTTTCTGCAATGATGTTCCGGTGCCGGTGATTCCTTGTTGGGCTGACCCGCAGCGTACCCAGTGCCAGCTGTGGCCCCCCAGCCCCCCCATCAACGGATCGCTTCGCCGGGGACACTGCGGTCAACCCCTCGCAGATCCTTCGCTGTCAACGCCCGCCAGGACTCAGGTTCCCCCCCCGCTGCCGGCTGCGTTGACCCCGATGATCGCCCCATCCCACTATACCGTAATCATACCATCCAAACATTACGAACCACATTACGAAGGCAGTGCATCTGGGATAACCTGTGCTATGATGGCTGCTGGCGGGGCTTTGGTACCACGCCAACGAACCCAGAAACAGGGCGGAGGTGAAGACCGTGTATCGCGAACTGTCGCTCAACGGAACGTGGAATTTGCGCGATGAGATCCTCAGCTATCCTGTCGCGGAGGGCTGGGCGCTGGCGGGGCGTGATGATGGATGGGTTGCTCAGCCGGTCCCCGGGGACATCCACCAGGGGTTGGAACTGGCCGGTCGGATCAAGCCCCCCTTGCTCGGCCTGAACAGCTTTGACTGCGTCTGGACCGAGCAGCGCTCGTGGTGGTTCCGCCGTCGCTTCGAGGTCGCGCCAGAGATGCTGGGGGCCGACGTCGTCGAGTTGGAGCTCCAGGGCCTGGACGCCAACGCCGAGATCTACCTCAACGGCGCCCACATCGGCAGCCACGCTAACGCATTTCGTCCCTTCGTGCAGGATGTCCGGACGAGGCTGTTGCCCGGCGCGAACGTCCTTCTGGTGCGGCTCACGGCAGGCGTCGAGACCGTCTCTGAGCTTGACGTCGATCATTGCGACGGCGTACGCGCCTCCACCGAGGCGGGCAACGGGCGCCCTGAGCGCGGCGATCCCCGGCGGACGTTCGCCCGCAAGCCGCAGTATGCCTGGGGCTGGGATTGGAGCCCCCGTGTGGCGACGACCGCGATCGGGGGCGATGTGACGCTGCGGGCGCTGTGGACCGCCTGTATTCGTGACGTTGCGCTCGCGCCGCTGCAACTGGGCGAGGCTGTCGCCGTCGATGTGACCGTCACCGTGGATCAGTTCCACTACACCCGAACGCGCGAGGGATGGATACGGCTGACGCTCACCGATCCCGAAGGTCGCGTGATACGCGAGGAGCGGAAGGTGCTGCTGCGCTCTGGCCTGACCCACATTGACGTGCGTCTGCCCTTAGCCGCTCCACACTACTGGTGGCCGAACGGGGTAGGGCCGCAGGACCTCTACCGGGTCGAGGCCGAGTTGGCCGTAGATGGCGAGACCGTTGCCTACCCGGCCTTTGACTGGGGCCTGCGGTTCGTTGCGCTCGATACCGAGGACACTTTCGCCTTTGTCATCAACGGGCAACGGGTCTTCGCCAAGGGCGCCAATTGGATTCCGGCGGACACGCTCTATGCATGCGTCACGCCAGAACGGTACGATGCGCTGGTGCGCGAGGCCCGCGACGCCAACTTCACGATGCTGCGCGTCTGGGGTGGAGGACTCTATGAGCGGAGCGCCTTCTATGAAGCCTGTGACCGCTACGGGATCATGGTGTGGCACGATTTCATGTACTCCTGTGCGCCCTATCCTGATGACCTGGCCGCCTTTGCCCTCGAGGCGGAGCGCGAAGCCGATTACCAGACTCGCCGCCTCCGGCGCCACGCTAGCGTTGTGCTCTGGTGCGGCAACAATGAGAACACCTGGGGATTTGTGGACTGGTGGCACGGCGCCACCCGCGGGGGCGCTCAGCTCTACAACTATGTATTGCCCGAGATCGTGCACCGGAACTGCCCCGGCGTTCCCTACTGGAATAGCTCTCCGTATGGCGGAGAGACGCCCAATGCCCCAGATGTGGGCGACCGCCACCACTGGGGCGACTGCACGATGAATCCGGATATGGACAAGCGCATCACACCTGAGGAGTATGACAAGACCGATGCGCGGTTCATCTCCGAGTTCGGCTACATCGGCGCGCCGGTCAAGGAGACCGTGTCGTTCTACCTGGACGGCGCGCCCTTCGATCGTCAGGGTGCGGTGTGGCAGCACCACACCAACACGTTCGAGAAGAACACCGTCGACGCAGGCATACGCAAGCACTACGTTGACCCCGACGCGCTCTCGCCTGATGAATATCTGCTCTACAGTGGTCTGGTCCAGGGCACGATGTACGGGTATGCGCTGGACTCGATGCGCGCACGCGCAAACTGCTATGGCAGCCTATTCTGGATGTTCGCAGACTGCTGGGGCGAGGTGGGCTGGACGATCGTCGATGCGTACCTGCGGCGCAAGCCATCCTGGTACTTTGTGCGCCGCACTTACGCGCCGATTCGGCTGATTGCGCGGCCCGGCTCCGCCGAACCGGGGGGGCCGGCCACCGTCCAGGTCATCGCGGTGAACGACACACGCCGAGAGGCTGCGTTCGAGGTGGCGTATGGCTGGGTGAGCCTGGATGGCGAAGACCAAGCGCTGCAGCGGACTGCGGTGACGGTCCCGGCGCTGGCCCGTCAGAGCGTGGTGAGTTTTTCGCGAGAGAACCACAACCCACGGGAGGGGCTGTGGGTCGCGCGCGTTGTGGACCCACAGCCGGCCTCACACGCCATCCCGCCGGCCATTTTCCGCGCGTGTGACTATCGCGAGCTCGCCACCGTGCCGGCGCGTCTGGAGGTGACTGTCGTAGCGGCGCACGAGCGGGCGTGCATCCTGCGGATCGCCTCAGCGGTCTACGCTCACGCCGTGCACTTCGTCCTGCCCGAGGGCGCGCTTCCGTCCGACGCCTACTTCGACCTGCTCCCCGGCGACTGCCGCGAGGTTGCGATCACTGCTGATGCGATGCTAAGTCCTGCCGACATCGCTGTCCGCTGCGTGAACGCGGCGTAGCCCTTGCGGCCGGCCGCGGTCCGGTGGCGCTCGTGACGGTGCGCGCGAGCCGACTCGCTGCGAGGCGTGTGCGATAGCGCCCCAGGGTGGCGCTGCCTTGAAGGCTATGCTCGCGCGACCGCGTCGCGATGTGCCGCACCTGAGAGATCGGCGTCGCATTGCGCTCGACCCGGAGGCGCTGTAAAGGTAAGCGAACTCCTTGCGTGAGAGATATTTGCGCGTGGCCCCGGCCTTTGTATACTGTTTTTTTGGCTGCCACAACACAACGTTGTGAGACGAGGGGGATCCAAACGTGCCGAACAGGTTTCAAGCCCTGGCTGCGGTTGAACGCTGGGCCGGACGACAGCGGGTGGCGACTGACCCGCGCCCGGCGATGGTCGCTGTGCATCAAACGAGCACCTACTGCGAGGAGGACGCGGCATGAGCTTCCGGGAGGCGCTGGACCGTCTCGAGGGCACCCACGACCTGCGGTTGCCTGCCTGGGGGCCCTATACCAAGCGCTATATGGGCATCAGCCACATTCCAGACCCGCGCGCGGGCATGCGGTTCGACCTAAGTGTATTCCCCGGCCTCTACCGGCGCGGCGTCCGCCCCCCCAATGTCACCTGGGAGTCGGATTACCATCCCTGGGAGGCAGCACCCGATCTTTCGTTCATCCGTCACCGGCACGAGGTCATCTGGAAGGATCAGGTGTACGCAGACATCGATTTCTGCCGACTCGAAGAGGACGCGGATGGGTCAGGCGTGCTGGTGCGGGTGGCCTGTGTCAACGCCACGGATAATCCACAGAACTTGGCGCTCCATTGGATGGCCTCGGTGCATTTCCCTCCGCGCGGTGGGCGCGGGGAAGGGACACTCGCAACGGCACGCGTGATCCTGCCCGAAGGTGGAAGCTGGACCGACGGGCTCGACTATGCCGCGCTCTCGCTGGGCCACGAGGCGCACCGCACCAACTTGAGCTATGACGGACTGACACGTGGCGAGGTGCGAGTCGATGGCTTTGTGCGGGGTCTGGGCCTTGGGAAGGGGTTTGGGCTGACCGAGGGGGATGCGGTGACCTACCGGGTTGCGCTGCCGAGAGCAATCCGCGACCCGGCGCTCGTCCTGCGCTATCGTATGCCGGAGGGATCCCGCACGCGGCTTGCGCTGTCGGGCCCGTTCACCCGGCGTTTTGTGTTGCGCGGGACAGGCGATATCGCCGTGCGCGAGGTGCCGTTGCTGGCAATGGGGGCCGGTGAGACCATTGTGACGCTACAGCCTATGTCCAATGATGTGCCTATCGAGATCGACGGATTTGCGATCGTGGCTGCTCGTCGCCTGCCCGAGGTGAGCTTCGAGGTGGTGCCCTGGCAGTACGCGCCCGAGCGACTCCCTGTGCCCTGCGAGGAGAGCCTGGTGCTCCGCTATCCCCAGCTGGCGACGGTCTACGGCTTGAGATGGGGTGCTGCCGCCGACGAGGCCATCCCGTTCAGGGTACGCGAGTTCATCTGCGATGATCTTGATACTACACTTCAGATCCACGCCCACGAACACGTCCGCGACATCCTCGTGGGGCCGGGCCAGGGGCACTACACCAACGTCTTCCAGCGTCCCATCTTCTTGGGCCCGCACAGCGAGCGCGTGGTCACGGGCCTGCTCTATGGCAGTCACACGGGCGACGTCGATGCCGTGAGCGCACGGCTGGCAACATTCGATCCGGCCGACGCAGCGTGGGATGCCGTCCACGCAGCCGCGCGAAGCCGGGCAACGGGGCCTGGCGGTCCCCTCGGCACACCCAACCCCGCCGGGGTGCGCTACCTGGAAAGCCAGACGCGCATGGCGGCAACCGTGGCGACCAACGTGGTCTACCCCGTGCGAACGCGCGGGACGTGGATCCGGCACTACACGCCGGGCCGGTGGTGGGATAGCCTGTACACCTGGGACTCGGGTTTCATCGGCCTGGGCCTCGCCGAATTGGACCTTGATCGCGCGCTCGACAATCTGAACGCCTACGTGACCGCGCCCGGCACGGCTGATGCCGCGTTTATCCACCACGGTAGCCTGGTGCCCACGCAGTTCTACGTCTTCCTGGAGCTGTGGAACCGCACGCAGGACCGTGATCTGCTGTCGTACTTCTATCCGCGTCTCCAGCAGTACCATCGTTTCCTCGCCGGGCGGCTGGGCAGCTCGACGACACGCACCCTGAAGTCGAACCTGATCCGTACGTGGGACTACTTCTATAACTCGGGCGGTTGGGACGACTACCCGCCGCAGTTCCATGTGCATCGCCTCGGCCTGCAGGCGCACGTGACCCCCGTGATCAGCACGGCGCAGGTGATCCGCACCGCCAGGATCATGTGGTCCGCTGCGGAGGCGTTGGGGGAGCCGGTTGCGGAGTACGATGAGGACATCGGCTTGCTCGGCATGGCGCTCCAGACGTATGCCTGGGATGAGGAAGCCGGCTATTTCAGCTACGTCGTCCACGACGACAACGGTGCGCCGGCGGGCGTTCTGCGCCACGAGAGTGGCGCCAACTTCAATATGGGCATGGATGGCGCTTCGCCCCTTGTGGCGGGTATCTGTAGCCCCGAGCAGGAAGCGCGGCTGGTGGCGGCGCTGATGTCCGACACTCACATGTGGTCGCCGTGCGGGCTTAGCACCGTCGACCGGGCGGCACCCTACTATCGCGATGACGGCTACTGGAATGGCGCTGTCTGGATGGCCCATCAGTGGTTCTTCTGGCGCGCGTTGCTCGATATGGGGCGGGCTGACGATGCGCACCGTATTGCGGTCACCGCGCTCGACGTCTGGCAGCAGGAGGTTGCGCGCTCCTACAACTGCTTCGAGCACTTCATCGTCCGCAGCGCGCGGGGCGCCGGCTGGCATCACTTTGGTGGGCTCTCGGCTCCGGTCCTGAACTGGTTCGGCGCCTATCATCGTCCGGGCCGGCTGACTGGGGGGTTCGACCTGTGGGTCGAGGCCCTGACTGTGTCGCCTGATGGTGCCGGCCTAACGGCGCAGCTCCGCCATACCGGACCTGCCCATCACGCGCCCGTCGTGATCGCGACGCTGACTCCGGGCACGTACGATGTCAGGTGGGATGGGGCGCCGGTGGCTGCGGTGGAGCGCTACCCGGGAACGCTGGAGATCGTGTTGCCCGCGGGGCCGTGGCGCGGGGCGTTGCGCATAGGCCGGAAGGCAGGTGCCTGATGGCGGATATGCGCCGCACGAGGGGCGCGGGCGAGATACCTATCGGCACCAGGCTAAGGTTGCGCGTCGCGGCTCAGGAGCCGAGCGCTTCTGTACCCGATGCGCTTGTCCGCCGGGCTGACCTTAGCCCGGTGTCCATGGGCGAGACGCCCACGTACGGTGGATGAGTGGGTGTTGGTGGTTGGTAAGGACTAGCTCTGTCGACAAGGAGGAAAGATGAAGACGGTCCTGGGCGTGGTGTTGAGTCTGCTCGGTGCTGTGATCATCCTGGCGCTCCTGCCGTTCCTGGCGCATGCTGTGATGAACGCGCTCTTTGTGCTGGTGTTGCAGCAGCCGGTGCCGGCGTGGTGGTGGAGCCTGATCGCCCCGATCCAGAACATCGTGGCGCTGCCAATTCTCGCCTTTGCCTTCGTGATCAAGATGGGGTCGACGCTGTCGTTGGTGCTGCCGATCGTGGCTGAGCTGATCATAGCCGGCATCGGGGTGGCTCTGCTGTGGGTGGGGCTGCGAATCGTGCGCAAGCAGCGTGCCCTGCGGGCAGAGCGCCAGCTTCAGCACGTCCGGCCCCGGACGTCCTGATGGCTCGCGCCAGGTACGCGAATCAGAAGAGAAGGAGGTATGCCATGCGTGCTCATCTGCGATTGCCATTGCGTCTGCCCCTCCGGCGCGTGACCCACTTTCTGATGGTCACTGTGCTGATGCTCGGCTTATTGGCATCGTGTGCGCAGCCGGAATCGGAACCCGCATTCGACGCGCCGGCAGGGGCCACGGTCGTCCAGTGGGGGCTCTGGGGAGGGAGCGAGCACCTGGTGCTCTACGAGCGGCTCATCGAGATGTTCGAAGCCGAACACCCCGATATCAAGGTTCAGATGGTGACGGTGGCCGGCTTCACCGATTACCTGACCAAGCTCCAGACGCTCCTGGCGGCGGGTACACCGCCCGATGTGATCACACTGGGCAATGAGTGGTTCCCCGCCTTCCTGTCCAAGGGGGCGTTTCAGGATCTGACGCCGTTCATTGCTGACGATCCTGAGGTCAATCTGGACGACTACATCCCTCTGACGCTGGAGGTGCTGACGCGCGACGGCAAGCTCTATGCCCTGCCCAAGGACTTCAGCGTCGACGCGCTCTACTACAACATCGACGCCTTCGACGAGGCCGGTATCCCCTATCCTGACGAGACCTGGACCTGGGAGACACTTCTGGATGCGGCGCAGAGGCTGACCGTTCGCGACGACGCCGGACGCGTGGTCCGCTATGGATGGTCCGACTCGGGGCTCAACATGTGGCCCTGGATCTGGCAAAACAACGGCCAGATCTTCGACAATGAGCGTGAGCCGACGGTCGCCACGCTGACCGCTCCCGCGGTCGTCGAGGCGGTGCAGTTCTACTACGATCTGTCGCTCAAGCACAAGGTCGCTCCGAACGTCGCCGAGTTACAGCAGACCCCTCAGCAGGAGCTGTTTATCGGCGGGCGTGTGGCGATGATCTACGACAACGTCGGCGCGCAGGTGCCCTTCGCCGGCATCACCGACTTCCGCTGGGATGTGGCGATGCTGGCCCAAGGCAAGGCGCGCGTCACGCCGATGGCCGAGAATGGCTACGCCATGTCGGCAGCCTCCCGGCAGCCCGAGGCCGCCTGGGAACTGATCAAGTTCCTCTCGGGACCCGAGGCGGTTCGTGTGATCATCGGCGCGGGGGGCGCACTGCCCTGTCTCAAGACACTGGCCGAATCGGGTGAATTCGACGTGAGGCCGGCGTTTCTCGACTCGGTGCCCTATTCACGCCCGATCTTCTCGGCGCCGCAGATGCTGGACATGCTGGCGGTCTTCCGGAACGAGCAGCCGCTGATGGCTATGGGGCTCAAACCGGTGCCCGAAGCGCTACGGTCGATGAACGACGAGTTCAACGCGATGCTGCGTGGGGAGTAGGGGGCGCTGCCCGTGAGCGGCGTGCGTGGCCGCGCGGCCTGGACCCGCGGCGCCCGTCGCCGGCGCGAGGCCTTGTGGGCCCTGCTCTTCCTGGCGCCCAGCCTCGCCGGCTTCCTGGTTTTCACGCTTGGTCCGGTTGGCGCATCGCTGGGGCTCAGCGCTACCCGCTGGGATCTGATCGGACGTCCCGAGTTCGTAGGGCTCGATAACTACCGGGCGGCTCTGGCCGACCCGATTCTGGGCCGTGTGATGCGGAACACCGTCACCTACAGCGCCGGAACGGTGCCGCTCCTGGTGATCGTGTCGCTGGCGCTGGCTATGGCGCTGAACCAGCCCATCCGGGGGCGAACGTTGTTCCGCGTGATCCTCTTCATGCCCGTTGTCTCATCCACCGTTGCAGTAGCCATGGTGTGGCGCTGGATCTACGCGCCGTTCGGTGCGCTCAACGCGCTTCTCGTCAGCGTGGGCCTGCCGGTTGTCGGGTGGCTAACGACCACGACCTGGGCGATGCCCGCGGTGATCCTGATGAGTGTCTGGCAGAGCGTGGGCTACAGCATGGTGATCTTCCTGGCCGGGCTACAGGGCATTCCCCAGCACCTGTATGATGCAGCAGCGGTTGATGGCGCGTCGCCCTGGCAGCGGTTCTGGCGGATCACGCTGCCGCTGCTCTCGCCCACCACCTTCTTCATCGTGGTGATGGCCATCATCAGCACCTTCCAGGTGTTCGGCCAAGTCTATATGCTCACCGGAGGGGGGCCGGCCTTCGCGACCAGCACGATCGTCTACTATATCTATGAGCGGGCGTTTTTGGCGCTGCATATGGGGTATGCGAGCGCGCTGGCGTGGCTGCTCTTTGCGGCGATCTTCGGGTTGACGGTCATTCAACTGCGGCTGCAGCGGCGGTGGGTGGCGTATGAATGACAACCGCCGGCGCGAGGCGGATTACCGAGCGGCGCGCATGGGGCTGAACACACCGAATCGGCGCCGAGGTGTTCGGTGGGCGTGGCACAGACGGAGGGTGGCGGGCGCCGAGGGGGCAGTTGCGGTATCGCACAGCCCTGGCCCTGGACGTGGCACCCAGGACAGCTGGGCCATCGCCGCGCGGGTGGCGCTCTATGCTGGGTTGAGCGCTGCGGCCTTTGCGGCGGTACTGCCGTTCTTGTGGATGCTCAATACATCGCTGCGGACGTTGAACGACGTGATCCGCGCACCCTTCGGCCTGCCTCTCTCTCCCCGGTGGGAGAACTACCCGGCTGTCTTCGCGACGATCCCCTTCGGGAGAGCCTACGTCAACACGATCTTCGTCACCCTGGTGCGGACGCTGGGCGTACTGCTTACCTCGTCGATGGCTGCCTACGCCTTCTCGCGTCTACGCTTCCCGGGCCGCGACGCGGTCTTTGCGCTCTATCTCGCTACCATGATGATTCCATCACAGGTGACGATGATCCCCACGTTCGCGCTAATGCGTCTTCTGGGCTGGCGTGATACCTATCAGGCGCTTACCGTTCCCCATCTCTTCAGCGCTTTCGGCGTCTTCCTCTTGCGGCAGTTCATGCTCACGCTTCCTGTCAGCCTGGAGGAAGCGGCGGTCATCGATGGTGCCACGCCCTGGGGCATCTACTGGAATATCATCCTACCGCTCACTCGGCCGGCTCTGGCGACGCTGACCGTGTTTACCTTCCTCGGCGCGTGGAACGATTTCATGTGGCCCCTCATCATCACCGATTCGCCGGAGTTGGCGGTGTTGAGCGTCGCTCTGTCCTACATGCAGCAGCTCAGCCACACCGACTGGCCACTCTTGATGGCCGGCGCCGTGATGGCGCTGGGGCCCGTTCTGGCGGTCTACATTGCTGCGCAGCGCACGTTCGTCGAAGGGATCGCGCTGACAGGGATCAAGGGATAGGGAGCCGGTTATTCGCGGAGGTGCGAAGTCCGGCCCCTGCGGCCAGCGACCGCCAACGCCCTGAACAGCTGTGCCTCACTTGCGTCGAACGGCGTGCCGTCGGGCCTCAGGAGGTCGTGAAACCAGATCGCGGGCTCGGGCGCGCCTGCCGGTGTGCCCCACGGGTAGATCGTCTGGGTCTTCCCTGCCACGAGGCCCCAGTTGTAGCAGCCTACGCCCTCGCGCAGGAAGACGGGGAGGCACGTTGCGACATCGCTTGTGCCGCGACGCAGCCACTCCGTGCAGATCAGAGGGCGACCGTATCGCCGCAGCTCCGCAATCTGCGCCGCCAGGCGAGCAGCATCGTTGTAGTTGTGGAACGTGATGACGTCGGACGCTGTGAGCAGAAACGTGTTGAGCGGGGCGTTGTCGTACCACAGCCCCGCCGTGAGAGGTTGGACTGGACCGGCCTCGCGGGCCCATTCGAACGCCTTGCGCAGCAGTTGCAGCGACCGCTCATCCTGCTGGCTGTTCCCCGGTTCGTTGTACAGGTCCCACATAAGCAGTCGCTGGTCCTCGCGGAACGTTCCGATCACGTCAAGCACGTAATGCCGCAGATGTTCCCACGTTGTCGGGTCGTTGACCGACGCGACGCCTGGGCTCTGCAGCCATCCCGAGTTGTGAACGCCGACGACGGGCTCGGGTTGCTTGCCCGGCTTGGGGTCGGCGTTCCAACAATCGTCAAAGAGCACGACAGTCGGACGTATGCCCAGCCCGGCGGCGATCTCCAGCAGACGGTCTAGCCGTCCAGTTAGCCCCGCGGGATCCATCTTCCAGGCCAGATCATGCAGGTACACCCGGACCGTGTTCATTCCCAGGTCGGCTGCCCAGCCCAGCTCGCGCGCGATCGTTACCGGGTCGAACGTCTCGGCCTGCCACATCTCCAACTGGTTGATCGCAGTGCTGGGGATGAAGTTGCACCCCACAAGCCAGGGCCACTGCGTGTACCAATCAGCAGCCTGCGCCTCGTCCCAACGCTCTGTCATCGATCACCCTCCCAGGAACAGACCAGATGTCACCCCCGGTGCACCACAAGCGCCGAAGAAGGGTTCCGGCTCGGGGCACTCTGTGCCCCGAGCAAGACGGTTGTGAACGCTGTCTACCTGCTGACGGGCGAGCAGCGCCCAACGAGACACGGTGTCAGTAGCGCAGTACCGCGGCCAGCGGGCCGCCGTCGGGCACCTGCTCGGGCTCGACAGCGTAGACGCTGCCTCCGTTCAGGAGCGATTCGATGGCAGCCAGGTCGAGCAGATCCTCATCACCGGGCTCGGGCGACTCGCGGACCTGGACCGTGTCAGTCTTGGTATCGTATGCGCCCCAGACCTGCGCGTTGAGCGCCACGAAGAGCGTGTCGACGCGCCCGTGGTGCGCCGCTGCGACCGTCTCCTCGACACCGGTCATTGTCTTGCCGGCGGCACTCAGTTGGCGGTACCGGGCAGCCGCCTCCTCCTGCACCGCGACAAATGTGGGATGTACGATCGGCCACGCGCGCGTGTGAAGATCCTCTGGCCTCAGCTCTTCGGGGTTGCCGTGGATGCCGTCGTCGAGCAGGTGGGCGTATGAGTTCGCCTGCGTGTAGAGCGGCAGCAGGTATTCCACACCGGCAAGCACCAGCGGCGAGCGCTCACCGGCAAGCAGAGATGAGAGCTCGCTGTCGATCTTGCGGAACCATCGCAGGATGCGGGTCTTGTCCTCGTCGGATGGATCGTGGCCGAAGAACGCCGCGGCGCGGTCCCCATGGCCTGCCGATGTGCCCGTATGGAACTGCATCTGCCTCTCATAGCGCTCGAACTGGAGCGCGTCGACCAGGCTCCCGGGCATGTGTTCGAGGTCGATCTCGTCCACTGTGTTGCGCGTACCTTCGAGCAGCCGCACCTCACCCTGGCTGAGCGCCAGTATGTAGAAGTGGCCATTGTCGGTAAAGAGCGGCAGCAACGGCTTGAGGTGATAGCGGTTGGCAACGACGATGAGCGACTCGAAGGGCAGGGGGACGCGGTAGAAGCGGGCCTCCTCTGCTGTAATGAACGCTGCCAGTCCGTCGCTCTGGTGCCACCAGAAGCTCGCATCCTCGAGGAGCCGGTGTGCCGGCTCAAGCATCTGCTGAACGTCCGGCCTGCGGACATTCTTGTCCCCCAGCCGCTC
>Ga0123332_1000323_pt1 | contig 47091 bp, 40 predicted proteins | sample BioC12SIPDNA_4_FD_89958 | JGI IMG/M metagenome (GOLD analysis project Ga0123332, IMG submission 89958) | Anaerobic biogas reactor microbial communites from Washington, USA - Biogas_R2_A C12 SIP DNA | ecosystem: Engineered > Bioreactor > Anaerobic > Unclassified | place: Washington, USA... | reverse complement strand
GTTCTCGCCGACGGTGAGGGCGCCGTTGACGTGGTGTCCCTCCAGTCCCTCCGGCTCGTACGCGTCGTACTGCTCGACCAGCGCCTTCGTCAGCTCGTCGAAACGCTCGCGGTCGTCGTCGGTCCACCAGTCGCGCAGGTTGCCGTCGCCGTCGTAGCGGCTGCCCTGGTCGTCGAAGCCGTGGCCGATCTCGTGGCCGATCACCGCGCCGATGCCCCCGAAGTTCATGGCATCGTCGGCGTCGGGGTCGAAGAACGGCCAGCGCAGGATCGCCGCGGGGAAGACGATCTCGTTCATGCCGGGGTTGTAGTAGGCGTTGACCGTCTGGGGGGTCATGTGCCACTCGTCGCGGTCGATCGGCGCGCCGATCTTGGCCAGGTTGCGGTCGGACTCGAAGGCGGCGGCCCGGCGGACGCTGCCGAGCAGGTCGCCCCGGTCGATCGTGAGCGTCGAGTAGTCGCGCCACGAGTCGGGGTAGCCGACCTTCGGCGTGAAGCGGTCGAGCTTCTCGAGCGCCCGCTCGCGGGTCTCCGGGGACATCCACGCGAGGTCCGTGATGTCGGCCCGGTACGCCTCGACCAGCCAGTGCACGAGGCGGTCCATGCGCTCCTTGTGCTCCGGCGGGAAGTGCCGCTCGACGTAGAGGCGACCGACGCCCTGGCCCATCGCCGCCTCGACCACCTGCACGCCGCGCTTCCACCGCTCGCGCAGCTCGGGCACGCCGGACAGCGTCGTGCCGTAGAAGGCGAAGTTCCGCTCGACGAACCGGCTCGACAGGTACGGCGACGCCGCCCGGACGTGGTGGTAGGCGAGCCACGCCCGCCAGTCCTCGATCGGACGGTCGCGGAGCAGGACGGCGACGCCGGCGACGGCATCGGGCTGGCGCACCACGACCTCGTCGAAGCTGCCGTCGGGTGCGGCCAGGCCGGCGAGCCACGCGGCCCACGCGAAGCCGGGCGCCAACTCATCGAGCTGGGCGCGGGTGCGCTTGTTGTGGGTCTTGACCGCGTCGCGGGACTCGACGGTGCTCCAGTGGGAGTCGGCGAGGGCCGTCTCGAGGTCCATCACCCGCCCGGCCGCGCCCGCGGGATCGGGGTCGCCGATCATCTCGAACACGGCGGCGAGGTGGTCGACGTACGCGGCGCGCACCTCCGCGTAGGCGTCGTCGCGGTAGTACGCCTCGTCGGGCAGGCCCAGGCCGGACTGCACGAGGTTGACGACGTAGCGCGTGGCGTCGTCGCCGTCGTTGTCGACGAAGAAGTCGATCGCACCGGGGGTGCCGTGGCGCTGCATCCGGCCCAGCAGGGCGACGAGGGCGTCGGCGTCGGCGACGGCGCGGATCTCGGCCAGGTCGGCGGCCAGGGGGTCGGCGTCGGCGGCTTCGATCGCGTCGACGTCCATGAACGCCGCCCACAGGTCGCCGACCTTGCGCTCGTCGGTGCCGTCGGGGGCGTCCCCGGCGGCGGCCGCCTCGAGGATCGCCCGCACGTCGAGCTCGCTCTGGTCGTGCAGGACGTGGAACGCGCCGTGGGCGGCCCGGTCCGGCGGGATCTCCACGGTGGCGAGCCACCGGCCGTTGACGTGGCGGAACAGGTCGTCCTGGGGGCGGACGTCGTCGTCGAGCTGGTCGACCTCGATGCCGCTGGGAGGGCGCGTCGTCATGGCGCCGAGCCTACGGGCCGTTCCCCGGCCGCCGTCCCCGCATCCCCCGAAGCGGCGCGCGGTTCCTGCCGCCGGGGGCGGGAACCACGCGCCGGTTCGCCGCGTCAGCCCTTGCCGAGGCGCATCGTCCGGCCGAGGTCGACGGGGCGGTCGACCTCGGCGAAGAAGTCGTTGCCCTTGTCGTCGACGACGACGAACGCGGGGAAGTCCTCGACCTCGATGCGCCAGACCGCCTCCATGCCGAGCTCGGGGTACTCCAGCACCTCGACCTTGCGGATGCAGTCCTGGGCGAGGCGGGCGGCGGGCCCGCCGATCGAGCCGAGGTAGAACCCGCCGTGGCGGCGGCAGGCGTCGGTGACGGGCTGGCTGCGGTTGCCCTTGGCCAGCATGACGAGCGACCCGCCGGCGGCCTGGAAGCGCTCGACGTAGGAGTCCATGCGCCCGGCGGTGGTCGGCCCGAAGCTGCCCGACGCGAACCCCTCGGGCGTCTTGGCCGGGCCGGCGTAGTACACGGGGTGGTCGCGCAGGTATCGGGGCATCTCGCCACCGGCGTCGAGCACCTCGGCGATCTTGGCGTGGGCGATGTCGCGGGCGACGACGACCGTGCCGGTGAGCGACAGGCGGGTCTTGACCGGGTACTTCGACAGCTCGGCGCGGATCTCGTCCATCGGCCGGTTCAGGTCGATCGACACCACGTCGCCGCCGAGGTGGTCGTCGGTGACCTCCGGCAGGTAGCGGGCGGGGTTGCGCTCCATCTCCTCGAGGAACACGCCCTCGGCGGTTATCCGGGCCCGGGCCTGGCGGTCGGCCGAGCACGACACCGCGACGCCGACGGGACACGACGCGCCGTGGCGGGGGAGGCGGATGATGCGCACGTCGTGGCAGAAGTACTTGCCGCCGAACTGCGCGCCGATGCCGAACGCCTGGGTGAGGGCGAGGACCTCCTGCTCCATCTCCAGGTCGCGGAAGCCGTGGCCCAGCTCGGAACCCTCGGTCGGCAGCGCGTCGAGGTAGCGCGCCGAGGCGAGCTTCGCGGTCTCGACCGCCATCTCCGCCGACGTGCCGCCGATGACGACGGCGAGGTGGTACGGCGGGCAGGCCGACGTTCCGAGCAGCCGCAGCTTCTCGTCGAGGAAGGCGAGCAGCCGCTGCGGGTTGAGGAGGGCCTTGGTCTCCTGGAAGAGGAACGACTTGTTGGCCGAGCCGCCGCCCTTGGCCATGAACAGGAACGAGTAGGTCGACCCGGCGGTCGCCCCGATCTTGATCTCGGCGGGGAGGTTGGTCTTGGTGTTGACCTCGTCCCACATCGTCAGCGGGGCCATCTGCGAGTAGCGGAGGTTGTCGCGCTGGTAGGTGTCGAAGATGCCCCGCGCCAGCGCCTCCTCGTCGGTGCCGCCGGTCAGCACCAGCTCGCCCCGCTTGCCCTTGACGATCGCGGTGCCGGTGTCCTGGCACATCGGCAGCACGCCGCCGGCGGAGATGCACGCGTTCTTGAGCAGGTCGGTCGCGACGAAGCGGTCGTTCGCCGACGCCTCGGGATCGTCGAGGATCCGGGCGAGCTGGGCGAGGTGCCCCGGCCGCAGGAAGTGGGCGATGTCGTGCATCGCCTCGGCCGCGAGGGCGGTGAGCACCTCGGGCTCGACGGTGACGAACGTGCGGCCGGCGGCCTCCACGGTGCCGACCTCCAGGTGGTCGAGGCGGCGGTACGAGGTGGGATCCGGACCGGTGGGCAGCAGCTCCGTGAACGCGAACTCGGTCATGGTGAGCACCGTAGATCCCGGGGGGACGCGTTCGGCCGGTCGGGGCGGAGGCTCCTGCCGAACGCGTGGTCACGGCGGGGCCGGCGACCGATAGGGTCCGCCGCCGTGACCGGAGCCGCCCCGCTCGTCGAGGCCCGGGGCCTCGTGAAGCGGTTCGACGACTTCGTCGCCGTCGACGGCATCGACCTGCGCGTCGAGCGCGGTGAGGCGTTCGGCTTCCTCGGCCCGAACGGGGCGGGCAAGACGTCGACGATGCGCATGATCGGCTGCACGTCGCCGATCAGCGAGGGCTCGCTCCGCGTGCTCGGCCTCGACGTCGCCACCGACGGGCCGGCGATCCGTGGGCGGATCGGCGTCGTCGCCCAGGAGGACAACCTCGACACCGAGCTGACCGTCCGCGAGAACATGCTCGTCTACGGCCGGTACTTCGGTCTGCCCCGCGCCACGATCCGCGAGCGCACCGACCGGCTGCTGGAGTTCGTGCAGCTCTCCGATCGGGCGTCGAGCCTCGTCGACCCGCTGTCGGGCGGCATGAAGCGACGCCTGGCGATCGCCCGCGCCCTGATCAGCGAGCCCGAGGTGGTCATCCTCGACGAGCCGACCACCGGCCTCGATCCGCAGGCCCGGCACCTCGTGTGGGACCGGCTCCACCAGCTCAAGCGCCAGGGCGTCGGCTTCCTCCTCACCACGCACTACATGGACGAAGCCGAGCGGCTCTGCGACCGCCTGGTGATCATGGACCGCGGTCGGATCGTCGCCGACGGCTCGCCCCGGGCGCTGATCGCCGAGCACGCCACGCGGGAGGTGGTCGAGGCCACCTTCCTCGACGACGACCGGGTCGCCGGCGCGGCGGCGGCGATGGCGGCGGCGGGGGAGCGGGCCGAGGTCGTCGGCGACCGGGTGCTCGTGTACACCGCCGACGGCGACGAGGCGGTCGCCCGGCTGTCGGCCGACGGACCGGCGCCGGAGGCCACGATGGTGCGCCGGTCGACCCTCGAGGACGTGTTCCTGATCCTCACCGGCCGATCGCTCGAGGAGTAGGGGTGGCCCGGCCGCTCGACGCCCTGACGCTGCGGGTGACCGAGCGGGAGGTCGCGGTCTTCCGCAAGCTGTGGCGGGGCACGCTCGGCTTCGCACTGGTGCAGCCGTTGCTCTACCTCGGCGCGATGGGCTTCGGGCTGGGTGCACTCATCGACGAGAACCAGGGCGACGTCGAGGGCCTGGCCTACCTCGCGTTCATCGCCCCCGGCCTGCTCGCCGCCAGCGCCATGATCGTCGGCGGCTCCGAGGCGCTGTGGCCCCTGACCGGTCGCCTCAAGTGGATCGGGTCGTACCAGGCGATGGTCGCCACGCCGATCACGCCCGGCGCCGCCTACCGCGGGTGGCTGACGTGGATCGCCCTCCGCACCGGCCTGGCGGCGTCCGCCTTCCTCGCGGTCGCCGCGGTGCTGGGCGCGGTCCCGTCCGCGTGGGGCGTGCTGGCGGTGCCGGCCGCCGTGCTGTGCGCCCTGGCGTTCGCCGCGCCGATCGGCGCCTACAACGCCACCCAGGAGACCGACATCACCTTCACCCTGGTGATGCGGCTCGGGGTCATCCCGCTGTTCCTCTTCTCGGGCACGTTCTTCCCCGTCGACCAGCTCCCGTCGGGCGTGCGGCCCTTGGTGTGGCTGTCGCCGCTGTGGCACGGCGTCGAGCTGGCCCGCGCCGCCACGACGGGTGGGACGGCCGGCGCGGACGGCCCCGCGGTGCTGCTCCACGTCGCCGTGCTGGTCGCGGTCGTGACGGTGGCGACGACCGTCGGCACGCGCACCTTCACCCGCCGGCTGACGCCGTGACCGCGCTCCTCCTGCGGCCCGGCGCCGTGCTGCACCGCAACGTCGTCGCCTACCGGCGCATGTGGTACGTGTTCCTCAGCAACTTCGCCGAGCCGCTGCTGTACCTCGGTTCGATCGGCGTCGGCGTGGGCGAGCTGGTCGGCGACGTCGTCGTCCCGGGGGTGGGCCCGGTGCCCTACCGCGAGTTCGTCGCCCCCGCCCTCGTGGCGACCGCGGCGATGAACGGCGCCGTGTTCGACGCCACGTTCGGGTTCTTCTTCAAGCTGAAGTGGGGCGGCACGTTCAACGCGATGCTCGCCACGCCGCTCGGCCCGCGCGACGTCGCGCTCGGCGAGTTGGGCTGGTGCCTGCTGCGGGGGAGCACCTACTCGACGGTCTTCCTGCTGATCATGTGGGCGTTCGGCCTGATCGCCTCGCCGTGGGCGGTGCTCGCCCTGCCGGTGACGCTGCTGATCGGGTTCGCGTTCGGCGCGGTCGGGATGGCCGCGACGAGCTGGATGCGGTCCTTCGTCGACTTCGACAAGATCAACCTGGTCCTGATCCCGCTGTTCCTGCTGTCGGGGACGTTCTTCCCGCTGTCGCGCTATCCCGACGGCGTCGAGCGGCTGGTGCGGGTGTCGCCGCTGTACCAGGGCGTCGACCTGGTGCGGTCCCTGTGCCTCGGCGACGTCGGTCCCCGCCTGCTCGTCAACGTGGCCTACCTGGCCGCCATGGGCGCGGCCGGCCTGTGGGTGGCGTCGCGCCGGCTCGGCCGCCTCCTCCAGCCCTGAGCGCGACCGCCGGTGGCCGTGGCGGTCGGTGCCGGAGCCGGTAGACCGGACCCATGGCCGACGACGAACCCACGGCGGACGCGTACCGCATCGAGCACGACACGATGGGGGAGGTGCGGGTGCCGGCGGCGGCGCGGTGGGCCGCCCAGACCCAGCGGGCGGTCGAGAACTTCCCCGTGTCGGGCCGGCCTCTACCGCCGCGGCTCATCCACGCGCTCGGCGCGATCAAGGCGGCCGCCGCCGAGGAGAACGCCCGGCTCGGCGTGCTCGACGCGGACGTCGCCGGCGCGATCGCGGCGGCGGCGTCGGAGGTGGCCGCGGGGGAGTGGGACGCCGAGTTCCCCGTCGACGTGTTCCAGACCGGGTCGGGCACGTCGTCGAACATGAACGCCAACGAGGTGATCGCCTCGCTGGCCTCGGAGCGCCTCGGCCGCGAGGTCCATCCCAACGACCACGTCAACGCGTCGCAGTCGTCGAACGACGTGTTCCCGTCCGCGATCCACGTGGCCGCCGCGGTCTCGGTTTCCGACGATCTGCTGCCCGCGCTCGACCGTCTCGGCGGTGCGCTGCGCGCCAAGGCGGCCGAGGTCGCCGACGTCGTCAAGGCGGGCCGCACCCACCTGATGGACGCCACGCCGGTCACGCTCGGCCAGGAGCTCGACGGCTACGCGGCGCAGGTCGAGCAGGCCGCCGACCGCCTGCGCGCCGCGCTGCCCCGGGTGGGCGAGCTGCCGCTCGGCGGGACCGCCACCGGCACCGGCCTCAACGCGCCGGAGGGGTTCGCCGCCGGGGTCGTCGCCGCCCTCGTGCTGCGCCTCGGGGTCGTGCTGTCCGAGGCGCCCGACCACTTCGCCGCCCAGGGAGCGCGGGACCACCTCGTCTCGCTGTCCGGCGAGCTGCGCGCCCTCGCCGCCGGCCTGCTGAAGGTCGCCAACGACCTGCGCTGGATGGCGTCGGGTCCCCGCACCGGTCTCGCCGAGATCCGCCTCCCGGACCTCCAGCCGGGTTCGTCGATCATGCCGGGCAAGGTGAATCCGGTGATCCCCGAGGTGGTGAGCCAGGTCGTCGTCCAGGTCTACGGGAACGACGCCGCGGTGGCCTTCGGCGGGAGCCAGGGCAACTTCGAGCTGAACGTGTTCCTGCCGGTGATCGCCCGGAACCTGCTGGAGTCGGTCGCCCTCCTGGCGGCGGCGTCCCGGCTCCTCGCCGACCGGTGCGTCGACGGCATCGAGGCCGACCGCGACCGCTGCCGGGCCTACGCCGAGGCCACGCCCCAGGCGGCCACCGCGCTCAACCCGGTGCTCGGCTACGAGCGGGTGGCCGAGCTGGTCAAGGAGAGCGCCCGCACCGGACGCTCGATCCGTGAGGTCGTCCTCGACGCCGGCCTGCTCGACGAGGCGGCGCTCGACGACGCCCTCGACCTGCTCGACCTCACGAGGGGCGGCCGCCACACCGGCTGAACCACACGAGGTGCCTGGAGGCCGAGCCGACAGGCGAGGCCGACCCAGCAAGCACGGCACCGCAAGTTCCGAGCGCAGCGAGGAATCCGTCTAGCGACGACGCTCGCTTTCCGCTAACGCTCCTGGCACCTCGTGTGGGTTTTGCGGTCAGGTGGCGGGGGAGCCCTCGAAGGGGGCGGGCCCGGCGGAGGGGTTCACCTCGACCTTCGACCACGACATCATCTCGCCCAGGGTGGTGAGGGCGGCCTGCCACTCGTCGGGGTCCCACCCCTCGGCGGCGCTGACGACGACGCGGTCCTGGCGGACGTGCACGAAGGCCGGCAGCCGGTTGAGCCCGGCGCCCTTCACGAAGGCACGATCGGGGTCGCAGAAGGTCAGCAGCTCGTCGGCCCACGGTCCGAGGAAGGTGCGGGCGTCGTCCGCATCGGCGGTGACGATCCACGCGACCCGGCAGTCGGCGCCGCGGAACTGCACCAGCAGGTCGCCCGCGGTGTCGAGCAGCCACGAGCTCTCGCTGGTGTACGGGTCGATCACGACGGCGGCGAGCTGGAACGTCGTCAGCCAGTCGTCGAGGCTTCCGGCGTCGCCGGTGATCGCCGTCAGGGCGACGTTCTCGGGGATCTGCTCGGCGACGGCCACGGCGGAGAAGGTAGCAACGCCTCCGGCGGGCCCCGGAATCCGACGGTCCGGTAGGTTCCGGAGCGATCCACGCCCCCGTCCCGGAGAAGCCCCCGTGCTCGCCGCCCTCGGCAACGACACCTTCGTCCACCGCCTGTTCTTCCTCCTGCACATCCTGTCCGCGATCGTCGCCTTCGCCCCGACCTTCGTGTGGCCGTCGGTGCGCGCCGCGGCCCGCAAGGGCTCGCTCGCGCTCGGGCCGCTCGACGCCATCGCCGCCAAGCAGCTGAACGCCGTGCACGGCCCGGCGCTCCTCTTCACCGGCGGGGCGGGCATCGTCATGGTCCTCACGTCCGCCGGTGAGACCTTCGAGTTCTCCCAGCTGTGGATCTCGCTCGCGTTCGTGCTGTGGTTCGCCCTGCTCGGCGTGGTGTACGGCCTGCTCGCCCCGGCGACGAAGAAGGCCGGCGAGGGCGACGAGGCGGCCGCCGCCAAGGTGCCGATGTTCACCGGCATCGTCCACCTCCTCGCCGCCGCCACCCTCGTCGTCATGATCTGGAAGCCGGGGCTCTGACCGCCCGGTCGGCCGGTCGCGCCGGCGGGTAGCGCCGTGCACCCGATCGAGCGCCTGCGCTACGTGGCCCGTAGCGGCGGCGGCGACGACGTCGAGCTGGTCGCCGAGTCGGCACGTGCCCTCGCGTCCTTCGCCGACGACCCCGCCGGCCTCGTCGCCGCCGCCCGGCGGCTGCTGGTGCGCCACCCGACGTCGGGGCCGATGTGGTCGATGGCGGCCCGCCTGGTCACCGCGGCGGACCCGTGGGCCGAGGCGGCGGCGGTCGCCTCGGCGGCCGAGGACGACCCCGTGCCCGCCGCGCTGGCCGCCGCCCTGCCCGACGAGGCGACCGTGGTCGTCGTCGGCTGGCCGGTGTCGGTGCTCGCCGCGCTGGTTCGCCGTGGCGACGCGACCGTCCTCGCCGTCGACGACGGGTCGGGCGTCGACGTCGGCCGGGTGCTGGCCCGCGTCGACGTCGAGGTCGTCGACGTCCCCGCCGAGGGCGTCGGCGCCGCCGCGGCCCACGCCGACGTGGTCGCCCTGGAGGCGGTCGCCCTCGGGCCCGACGCGGCGATCGCCAGCCCCGGCAGCCGGGCCGCCGCCGCGGTCGCACGCCACGCGGGCGGCACCGTGTGGCTCACCGCGCCCGCCGGGTCGGTCGTCCCCGCCGCCGTCTACGCCGCCGGTCCGGCCGCGGCGCTGACCTCCCGCCCGGTCGGCGGGGGAGGCGCGGTCGGCTCGTTCGGCTCGTTCGGCCACGACGAGGTGCCGCTCGACCTGGTCGACCGCGTCGTCGGCCCCGACGGCCCCGTCGAGCCCGCCGAGGCGGCGCGGTGGGCCGGGCCGCTCGCGCCCGAGCTGCTGCGCGGCGGCTCGACCCCGGGCACCCACCGACCCGGGCGGGGGTAGCGTCCCCGCCATGCGCATCGGGATCTTCGGCGGCACGGTCAACGACGGCACGGTCGACGACGTGGTCGCCGACGCCCGGCAGGCCGAGGCCGACGGCTTCGCCGCGTACTGGGCGCCGCAGATCTTCGGCCACGACGCCCTCACCGTCCTCGCCGTCGTCTCCCGCGAGGTGCCCCGGATCGAGCTGGGCACCAGCGTCGTACCCACCTTCCCGCGACACCCGATGGTCATGGCCCAGCAGGCGGGAACGGTCAACGCCGTCAGTGGGGGGCGTCTGTGCCTCGGCATCGGCCTGAGCCACCAGATGGTGATCGAGGGCATGTTCGGCCTCGACTTCTCCAAGCCGGTCCGCCACCTGCGCGAGTACCTCGCGGTGCTCGGTCCGCTCAGCCGCGGCGAGGCGGTCGGCCACGACGGCGAGGCCTACCGGGTGCACGGCGCGCTGAGCGCGACCGGGTCGTCGCCGTACCCGATCGTCGTCGCCGCCCTCGGCCCGCAGATGTTGAGGGCGGCGGCCGAGCTGGCCGACGGCACGCTCACCTGGTGCACCGGGCCCGCCACCCTCGCCGGACACACCGTGCCGACCATCACCGCCGCCGCGGAGGCCGCCGGGCGACCCGCGCCGAGGGTGATCGCGGCGCTGCCGGTGTGCGTCACCGACGACCGGGCCGCGGCCGCCGAGCGGGCGGCGAAGGTGTTCGCCGTCTACGGCCAGCTCCCCAGCTACCGGGCGATGCTCGATCGCGAGGGCGCCGACGGTCCCGCCGACATCGCGATCACCGGCTCGGCCGACGAGGTCGTCGAGCGCATCGGCGCCCTCGCCGACGTGGGCGTCACCGACTTCGCGGCGGTCGAGTTCGGCGGCACGCCCGACGAGCGCGGCGCCACCCGCGCCGCGCTCACGTCTCTCCTGGAGCGTCCATGAGCCGCCGTGACCTGATCCGCATGACCGACGGGGAGATCGACTCCTTCCTCGCCGGCCGCCACACGATGAACCTGGCCACCCACAACCACGACGGAACGATCCACCTCGTGGCCATGTGGTACGGGATCCTCGACGACGGCACGATCGGGTTCGAGACCTTCGCCCGGTCGCAGAAGGTGAAGAACCTCCGGCGCGATCCGCGCGTCACCGCCCTGGTCGAGGACGGCGACACGTACTCCGAACTGCGTGGCGTCGAGCTGGTCGGGACCATGGAGGTCGTCGACGACGCCGAGGTGCTGATGGCGATCGCCCGGTCGGTGCTCGCGCGCTACCACCCCGAGGTCGCCGAGGCCGATCGACAGGCGGTCGCCGAGATGGTCATCAAGAAGCGGGTGGCCCTGCTCCTGCGACCCGAGAAGCGGGTGTCGTGGGACCATCGCAAGCTCGAAGGCGGCTACTGACGCCGACCGGGTGGCCCCCGGGCCGGGGCCCGGCTGCTTCGGTAGGGTCGGCGGCCATGGGTAGCGACGTCGACTTCAGCAACGGCAACGGCGGGGCAGGGGGCTACCTCGCCGTCCCCGACGACGGCCGGGGCACCGGGCCGGGGCTGATCGTCATCCAGGAGTGGTGGGGGTTGGTGCCCCACATCCGCGACGTGTGCGACCGGTTCGCGGCCGAGGGGTTCGTCGCCCTGGCGCCCGACCTGTACCACGGCGAGACCACCACCGAGCCCGACGAGGCCGGGAAGCTGATGATGGCCCTGAACCTCGATCAGGCCGTCGCCGACATGTCCGGCGCCATCGCCTTCCTCCAGGAGCACCCGGCCACCACGTCGGACCGGCTCGGCGTCACCGGGTTCTGCATGGGGGGTGGCCTCGCGCTCGTGCTGGCGGCCGAGCGCCCCGCCGCCTTCGCCGCGTGCGTGCCGTGGTACGGCCTGATCCCCTGGGAGCACGCCCAACCCGAGTGGAGCAACGTGCAGGCGAAGGTGCGCGGCAACTTCGCCGCCGACGACGGCTTCTTCGGGCCCGACCAGGCGGCCGCCCTCCAGCAGACGCTGCGCGACGCCGGCGTCGACGCCGAGCTGAAGGTGTGGCCCGGGGTCGATCACGCCTTCTTCAACGACACCCGGCCCGAGGTCCACGATGCCGCCACGTCGGCGGCCGCGTGGAGCGAGACGGTCGCCTTCCTCCACGCCGAGCTCGACTGACGTGGCGGCGGACGAGGCGGGAGCGGCGGAGCGCTACGTCCGCCTCGGTCTCGCCCTCGGCCGCCACCTCGACGGCCTCGTCGACGCCTACTACGGCCCCGACGCGTGGCGGGTCGAAGCCGAGGCCGGCGCACCGCGCCCCCTGCCCGCGCTGGTCGACGAGGCGGCCCGCCTCGTCGCCGATCTCGACGCCGGCGCCGACCCGTCGGTCACCGGCCGTCGCCGGGCGTGGCTCCGCGGCCAGATCGTCGGGCTCCACACCGTCGCCCGCAAGCTCGGCGGCGAGGACGTGCCCTACCTCGACGAGGTCGAGGCCAGCTACGGCGTGCGTCCCACCGCGGTCACCGAGGACGAGCTGAACGTCGCCCACCGCGCCCTCGATGACGCGCTGCCGGGCGGGGGCGGGCTGCGGGAGCGGATGATCGCCTGGCGCGAGGGCCACACGATCCCGCCCGACCGCCTGGCGGGTGCGGTGCGGACGCTCGCCGACGACTTCGCCGAGCGGACCCGCGCGGCCTTCGGCCTGCCCGACCGCGAGGAGGTCGAGTGGATCCTCGAGACCGACAAGCCGTGGTCGGGGTTCAACTACTACCTGGGCGACCTGCGGAGCCGGGTGGCGATCAACGTCGACCTGCCGGTGCTCACCCTGTCGCTCGGCCACCTCGTCGCCCACGAGGCCTATCCCGGCCACCACACCGAGCACTGCCGCAAGGAGGTCGGCCTGGTCCGGGCCCGCGACCAGATCGAGGAGTCGATCTTCCTGGTCGGCACGCCTCAGTGCCTGCTCGCCGAGGGCCTGGCCGACGTGGCTCTGGAGGCGATCGTCGGCGACGACACCGAGGCGGCCCTCGCCCCGGTCTTCGCCGAGCTCCGCCTGCCGTTCGCGGCCGACGAGGCGGCCCGGGTGCGCGGCGCCCTCGGCCGCCTGAGCGCGGCGCGCGGCAACCTCGCCCTGATGCTCCACGACGAGGGGCGGAGCCACGACGACGTCATCGCCTGGGCCGAGCGTTGGCTGCTCCTGCCCCGTGCCCGCGCCGAGAAGGCGGTGTCGTTCGTCGCCGACCCCACCTGGCGGGCCTACATCTTCTGCTACACCGAGGGCGTCGAGCTGTGCCGCCGCTTCGTCGCCGGCGATCCCGCCCGCTTCGAGCGCCTGCTCACCGAGCAGTTCCTCCCCACCGACCTCGCCGCCTAGCCCGCGCCCGAACGGGTCCGGAGGGAACCCTGACGCGGGTGCGCCGCGACGGTGGTCCCGGGTCAGGCGGGGTGGTCGAGGGCGTTGAAGAGGGTGGTGTTGAGGGCGTAGGCCCGGCGGATCTCGGCGACGACCCGGTCGCGCTCGGCGTCGTCCCACGGCGTGGCGTCGAGGTTGGCGCGGTACTGGTCCTTCAGCGCCTTGGGGCTGGCGACCTCCTCGAAGGTGAAGAAGCGCACGCCCAGGTCGGGGTAGGCCCGGTCGACCGCCCGCCGGATGAACTGCCCCCCGGAGAGGTCGCCGAGGTAGCGGGTGTAGTGGTGGGCGACGTAGCCCGCCGGCCACGCGGCGGTCTCCTCGATGCGATCGGCGTACGCGGTCGTCTCGGCGCGCACCGCGAGGTCGTCGAGCGCGTCGGCCCCGAGGAGCGCGCGCACGTCGTCCTCCAGCGCGGCGACGCGGGTGAGGCCCGGCATCAGGAACGGGGCGATCACCGGATCGCCGGCGAGCCGCTCGCCGACGGACTCGAGCGCCCGGTAGACCACCAGGAGCTGTGCGAGCATCTCGCCCAGCCGCTCGGGGGCGAGCGTGCCCTCGACCAGCTCGCGCATGAGGGCGGAGCCCTCGGCGTCGCGGTGGTCCTGGACGGTCAGCTCGCGGATCGTGGCCGAGAAGCGGTCGGCGGTGTCGGGGGTCTCGAGTGCGGTGCTCACCCCGACAGTGTGGACCCGTCGGGGGACCCGATGCAACGGTTGTCGCGACAAACTGTCGTGGTTTCACGACGAAACGTCACCGAACGGCACGAGAGGGGTGGGGGTCCGGAACGGCCGTCCCCGGACGGGTGTCCCGGCGGATGGCCCCGGTGACCTGGGATTGGGCCTGCCCGCACCCGACCCGGGTTGCGGACCGGGCCGGTCGTGCACCAACCTGCTGGGGCTGCTGACAAGGATGGTTAACAGCGCATGACCAGCCCCCCACAACGCTCGGGTCGTCGGGCCGCCGCGGCCCTCGCCGTCGCCGCGGCCGTGCTCGCCCTCGCGGTACCCGCCCTGGCCCAGCAGCGGCCGACCGCGCCCGTGGGCGCGGACGGGCTCACCGCCAGCGACGGCACCCGCACCCTCCGCGTGTCCCAGTCGCAGGGCCTCACCTCGTCGGGTCAGGTGGTCGGCGTCTCGGGCAGCGGCTTCGACCCGAACAAGGGCATCTACGTCGCCCTCTGCGTCGTCACGCCCGCCGACCGGCCCCCCTCTCCGTGCGGCGGCGGCATCGACCAGACGGGCGCGACCGGAGCGTCGGCCTGGGTGTCCTCGAACCCGCCGACCTACGGCGACGGCCTGGCCACCCCGTACGGCCCCGGGGGCAGCTTCAGCGTCAACATCACCGTGGCGGCGGTGGTGTCCGACGGCTACGACTGCCGCCGGATCCAGTGCGCCATCGTCTCGCGCAACGACCACACCCGCACGGCCGACCGTGGACAGGACATCTTCATCCCGGTCACCTTCGCCGACGGCCCGAGCGGGCAGCCGACCACCACCGCGCCGCCCGCCTCGACCGCGCCCACCACCACCCCGACGACGATCGCCCCGCCGCCGCCGGCGTCGACCACCGAGCCGAGCCGCGCCCCCGACGTCGAGATCAGCGCCGACGGCCTCACCGGCACCGCCGGGGCCCGTTCGATCGCCCTCTCGGCCGCGTCCGACCTCGACCCGGCCGGCACCGAGGTCACGGTCGACGGCGCCGGGTTCGATCCCGCGGTGCCGGTCCAGGTCACCCTGTGCCGGGCCGCGGCATCGGCCACCGAGGCGCCCGGTCCCTGCCTGGCGGGGTCGAGCCCCGATGCGTCCCGGGTCGTCGCGGTCGATCCGCAGGAGGGTGACGGGTACGTCGCCTTCGCCGACGACGGCAGCTTCACGCTCGACCTCGAGGTGGCCGCCGTGATCGACGGCGACACCGACTGCCGGGAGGTCGAGTGCGCGGTCACCGTACGGCGCTACGCGGTCGGCGACGACGACACCGCGGCCGCCGCCGCCGACCGGACGCTCGACCTGGCCGTCCCGGTCGCGTTCCTCGCCGAGTCGCCCGTCGAACCCGCCGACGAGCCGGACGACGACGAGGAGGCGGCCGCCCCGGCCGTCACCGCGTCGGACACCGACGACGGCGGTGGCTCCTCCCTGCCGTGGCTCCTCGGCGGGCTGACCGTCCTCGCCGCGGCCGGTGGTGGTGCGGCTTGGTTCGTCCGGTCCCGACGGGTGGCTGCGCCGTGACCCGACCCCGCGTGGCGCGGCGGACCATCGTGGTCCTCCTGGCGCTCGCCCTCGGGCTCGGCGCCTGTGCCACCGGCGGACCCGACACGGCCCGGGCCGAGGGGTCCGACCCGTCGGCGGCCGACGACCCCACCCAGACCGTCGGCACCGTCGACCCCGACGCCTCGCCCGTCCTGCCCGCCGAGGTGGTCGACGCCGACGGGCGCACGATCCGCGTCGACGACGTCAGCCGCATCGTCAGCCTCTGGGGCAACATCACCGAGACGGTGTACGCGCTGGGGCTCGGCGACCGCGTCGTCGGCCGCGACGTCGCCTCGACCTTCACCGAGGCCGAGGACGTCCCCGTCGTCACCCGCGCTCACGACGTGTCGGCCGAGGCGGTGCTGTCGCTGCGGCCCACCGTCGTGCTCGTCGACCCGACGATCGGCCCGCCCGAGGCGCTCGACCACATCCGAGGGGCCGGCGTGCCCGTGGTGGTGGTCGACGAGGTCACGACCATCGCCGGCATCGGCGACCGGATCGTCCAGATCGCCACCGCCCTCGGCGTCCCCGAGAACGGCCGGACCCTCGCCGACCAGGCGACCGAGGAGATCGCGGCCGTCACCGCGACGGTGCCCGACGTCGACGATCCGCCCCGGATCGCCTTCCTCTACATGCGTGGCAGCGCGGGCGTGTACCTGCTCGCCGGCCCGGGATCGGGCGCGGACGAGATGATCACCGCCGCCGGTGGGGTCGACGCCGGCACCGAGATGGGCCTCGACGATCCGTTCACCCCGATCACCAGCGAGGCCCTCACCCAGGCCGCGCCCGACGTCATCCTGATGACCACCACCGGGCTCGATTCCGTCGGCGGCGTCGACGGTCTGGTGGAGATCCCCGGCATCGCCCAGACCCCCGCCGGCCGCGACCGGCGGATCGTCACGGTCGAGGACGGGCTGCTGTACAGCTTCGGCGGTCGCACCGCGACCGCCCTCGAGCTGATGATCGACCAGATCTACGAGACCGACTGAACCCCGGAGGAGACACACCATGGACCGCACCCGAACCCGAGGCAGGGCGCTCCGCGCGATCGGCGCCGCCCTGCTCGTCGCCGGGACCGTCACCCTGACGGCTCCCGTCGTCGTCGGCGCGGGCACCGGCGAGGCCACCGGTACCGGTTCGGCCGGGCAGACCCTCGTCGTCACGCCGGCCCACGACCTCGACCCGTCGGGGGAGACGGTGACGGTCACCGGCTCCGGCTTCGACGCGGCGGCGGGCTTCGACATCGCCACCGAGGGCATGTACCTCGCCCTGTGCGTCGACAACGGCCCCGGGCTCCAGCCGACACCGTGCGTCGGCGGCATCGACATGACCGGTGCGACGAGCAGCGCCCGCTGGATCTCCAACAACCCCTACGAGGGGGTGGGCGGGGTCGTACCCGTCGCCGCCGACGGGTCGTTCAGCACCACGCTCTCCCTCGCCGTCGCCGACGAGTTCACCGACTGCCGCGCCCTGACCGGAGGCAAGCAGTGCAAGGTGTTCACGCGCATGGACCACCGCGCCGGCGGCGACCGCACCCAGGACGTCTCGGTCGAGGTCACCTTCGCCGACGCATCGACCACCACCTCGACCACCACGACGACCGAGGGCTCCGAGACCACCGGGAGCACGACCTCCACGACCGAGGCCACCACCACGACCGCCAGCACCACGACGTCGACCACCACGACGACGAGCACCACGACGACCGGCGGCACCGGCGAGGCCACGACCACGACCGAGGGCACCGCCCCCGATCCGAGCGGCCGCCGCACCGGTACCGGGCCGGGAGGTCAGACCCTCACCGCCAGCCCGGTCGACAACCTCGACCCGGCCGGAACGATCGTCGAGGTGCAGGGCCGTGGCTTCGACGCGGCCGCCGGGTTCGACATCGCCACCGGCGGCCTCTACGTCAGCGTCTGTGTCGACAACGGCGTCGGCCAGCAGCCCACGCCATGCGTCGGGGGCGTCGACATGACCGGCGCGAGCAGCAGCGCGCGCTGGGTGACCAACAACCCCTACGAGGGGGTCTCCGGCGTCGTGCCCGTGGCCGCCGACGGGTCGTTCACCACCACCCTCAACGTGGTCTCGAGCGACGAGTTCGTCGACTGCCTCGCCCCGGCCGGCGGCAAGCGGTGCGTGATCGTCAGCCGCGCCGACCACCGCGCCGGCGGCGATCGATCCCAGGACGTGTTCATCCCGATCTGCTTCGCCGGCGAGGTCGAGTGCGCCGTCGACCCGGTCGACCCGAACCAGCCGGCCGACGACGCCTTCACCGGGTTCCCGCTCGACCCCGCCCCGGCGCCCGGCGTCGGCAACACGACCCTCGCCCGCACCGGGCTGGCCGACCGTTCGCTCGTCCCGGTCGGGCTCGTTCTGGTGGGCCTCGGCGCGGCGGTGACGTCGATCGCCGCCCGCCGCCGTCAGCTCGTCGGCTGACCGGCTTCCCGCGTTGAGGGGGACCACCGCCGCTCGCTCCGTCCCCGCCCGCGCGGCGGGGACCGAGCGCGCCCCGGCGGTCTCCTGGGCGCGCTCGGGAACGCTGCTGGTCGTGCTCGCGGTGGCCCTGGTCGCCCTGACGATCGCCGCCGGCGGCACCGGCGCCTTCGCCATCCCGCCCGACCGCGTGCTGTCGTCGATCCTCCACCGCATCGGCATCGAGTGGGGCACCCGTCCCGACGCGCTCGCCGAGGACGTGCTGTGGCAGATCCGCTTCCCGCGGGTCGCCTTGGCGGTGCTCGTCGGCGGCTCGCTCGGGTGCGCGGGGGCGCTGATGCAGGGCACGTTCAGCAATCCGCTCGCCGAGCCCGGCATCATCGGCGTGTCGTCGGGCGCCGCGCTGGGCGCGGTGCTCGTGATCTCCACCGGCCTGGCCCCGTTCGGCACGTGGAGCCTCACCGGGGCCGCCTTCCTCGGCGGGGTCGCCACCGTGTTCCTCGTGTACCTGGCCTCGCGCAGCAACGGCCGCACCGAGGTGATCACCATGGTCCTGACCGGCATCGCGCTCAACGCGTTCACCGGCGCGATCCTCGGGCTCCTGACCTACTTCTCCGACGACGCCCAGCTCCGCAGCATCACGTTCTGGAGCCTCGGGTCCATGGCCCAGGCCACCTGGCCGAAGGTCGTGGTGGTGGCCCCGTTGGCGATCGTCGGTGTGCTCGTCGCCCCCGCCTTCGCCCGCCGCCTCGACCTGCTGGCCCTCGGCGACCGGTCGGCCCGCCACCTCGGAGTCGACGTCGAGGGCACCCGCCGGATCGTGCTGCTGCTCGTGGCGGTGCTGACCGCTTCCGCGGTGGCGGTGTCGGGTCAGGTGCTGTTCGTCGGCCTGGTGATCCCGCACCTGGTCCGCATGGTCGCCGGCCCCGGCCACCGCCTGCTCGTGCCGGCGTCGACGCTGGGCGGGGCGACGATCCTCGTCGGCGCCGACCTGATCGCCCGCACGATCGCCGCGCCCGCGGAGATCCCCCTCGGCGTGCTCACCGCCCTGGTCGGCGCGCCGTTCTTCTTCTGGCAGCTCCGCCGGATGCGGTCGCGGCAGGGAGGCTGGGCGTGAGGCGGCTCGGCGCGCCGCGCCCCCGCCCGCCCGAGACGGTGGCGGCCGGCACGGTCGTGCTCGCGGCGCGGGACGTGGCGGTGTCGCTCGGCGGGATCCCGATCCTCCTCGGCGTCGACCTCGAGATCGCGGCGGGCGAGGTCGTCGCCCTCGTCGGCCCGAACGGTGCCGGCAAGTCGACGCTGCTCGGCGCGCTCGCCGGCGACCAGCCCGTCGACGCCGGGCGGGTCGAGCTCGACGGACGACCGCTCGACGAGTGGTCCGGGACCGACCTCGCCCTGCGCCGGGCGGTGCTGCCGCAGGCGGTGACCGTGTCGTTCCCGTTCTCGGTGCGCGACGTGGTCGAGATGGGGCGCGCGCCGTGGGTGGCCGTCGACGGCGACCCGGACGGCGCCGCGGCGGTCGACGCGGCGCTCGCCGAGTGCGACGTCGGGCACCTGGCCCACCGGTCGTATCCGACGCTGTCGGGCGGCGAGCGGGCGCGCGCCGCGCTGGCCCGCGTCCTCGCCCAGGCGTCGCCGATCCTGCTGCTCGACGAGCCCACCGCCGCGCTCGACCTGCATCACCAGGAGCTCGTCCTCGGCCTGGCCCGGCGCCGCACCGACGAGGGGGCGGCGGTCGTGGTCGTCCTGCACGACCTGGCTCTGGCGGCAGCCCACGCCGACCGGATCGCGGTGCTGTCGGCGGGCCGCATCGTCGCCGCCGGGCCACCCGCCGCCGTGCTCCGCGACGACCTGCTGAGCGACGTGTACCACCACCGGATCGAGGTGATCGCCCACCCGCGCACGGGGGTTCCGATGGTGATGCCCCGGCGCTGAGGGCGGACCGTCGGTGGGGCTTCCGTTACATCTGGGGTCTGACCCCGGATGTAACGCGTCCGCGCCGAGCGGGCGACCGATGCCGAGGACCTGCGGGCTGCGCCCGGATGCTCAGCTTCGGGGGCGGGTGCGGGGGAGGCGGCGGGCGTTGCCGTCGCGGTCGAGGCGAACGCCGAGCGCCCGCAGCAGGAACGTCTCCGCCAGGTCAGCGGCGCGGTCGAGGTCGTAGCCGTTCTCGTGGAGGGCGCTCGCCCGGGCGATGCAGGCGTTGATCAGCGCCGCCGTTCCGGTCACGTCGTCGGCCACCAGGTAGCGGGCCTCGTGTCCCTCGGTGAGGATCCCGTGCAGCTCGTCGTCGAGGGCCCGGACGTGGTCGAGCATCTCCTCGAACGCGGTGGGCGGGAGCATGTGGCGCAGCGCCGGCCCCGGCGGGAGGTGGTGCTCCGCGAAGTAGGCGATCTGGCTGCGTACGTAGGCCTGGAGCGCGGCGACCGGACCGTCGACCGCCGCCAGCGCGTCGTGCAGCTGGGCGACGTAGCGGGCGGTCTCCCGGCCCGCGTAGGCGATCAGGAGGGATTCCTTGTCGCCGAAGTAGTTGTACATGGCGGTGCGGGCCAGGCCGCTCGCCGCCGCCACGTCGGCCAGGCTGATCGAGTCGTAGCCCTGCTCGTACATCAGCCGGGCGAAGGCGTCGAAGATGCGCTCGCGGGTGACGTCGCGGTGCGTCTCGAGCGAACCCCCGATGACCCTGGGCACGGTCAGTGCCCTTGGATCTCGAGTCCGAGCGCCGCGCTCGCCTCGGCGAACATGCGCACCACCTCGGCGCGCACCTGGGCCCGCTCGGAGATCGGTTCCGACCAGGGGACCACCACCGGCACCGTGTCGTCGCGGACCGTCGCCGCGAACTCGATGCCGGCGGGGGACATGCCGGTCATCGTCGCCGCGGTGGCCTCCGGCTGATCGCCGAGGCCGCGGCAGATCACGACGTTGTCGGCCGCGTGGTCGTCGTTCATGTGCCGCGAGATGGCGGCGACGACCTCGGGCGAGAACGGATCGGTCGGGGCGGAGTCGGACATCGGTGGCACCGGGGCGATGGCGGGGACGGGTCGCGGCCCAGGATACGGCGACGGGCTGCCGCGGCCGAGGTCGGACCGGCCCGGCATGATGGCCCGATGACCCCCGCGCTCGATCCGATGCCGACCGACTGGACCACCGCCCTGGCGGTGGTGGCCCACCCCGACGACATGGAGTACGGCGCGTCGGGCGCGGTGGCGGCGTGGACCGACGGTGGTCGGAGCGTCTCGTACCTGTTGATCACCGCGGGCGAGGCGGGCATCGACTCGATGGATCCCGACGAGGCGGGACCGCTGCGGGCCGACGAGCAGGAGGCGGCGTGCGCGGCGGTCGGCGTACGCGACCTCGAGATCCTCGACCACCCCGACGGCGTGCTCACCTACGGGCTGGAGCTGCGCCGTGACATCGCCCGCTCGATCCGCCGGGTGCGGCCCGAGCTGGTCGTGACCCTGAACCACCGCGAGAGCTTCGGCCCCGGCCGCCTCAACATGGCCGACCACGTCGTGACCGGGCAGGCGACGATCGACGCGGTGCGCGACGCCGGGAACCGCTGGGTGTTCCGCGACCTGCTCGACGACGAGGGCCTCGAGCCGTGGGGCGGGGTGCGCTGGGTGGCGGTGGCCAACTCCCCGCAGGCGACCCACGCGCAGGACCTCTCCGAACGTGACGTCGAGCGGGCCGTCGCCTCGCTCGCCGCCCACCGCGCCTACCTCGACGCGCTCGGTCCGGGCCCGATGAGCGATCCCGGCGCCTTCCTGCGCAACCTGTTCACCGCCCGAGGCGGCGACCCGCTGATGACCTTCGAGCTCCTCCCCATGTGACCCCGCCCCCTCCGTGGTGGCGCGCGTTTCCCGCCGTGGGCGGCAGGAAACGCGCGCCAGTTCGGGGAGGTGTGGGAGGGTCAGGCGGGGGCGGCGTCGTGGGCGGCGACGAGGGCGCGGGCGATCACCTTGATGCACAGCGTCTCGTCGGCCCCCTCGAAGATCGACAGCACGCGGGCGTCGACGAAGTAGCGGCTGACGTCGTACTCCTCGGCGTAGCCCATGCCGCCGTGGATCTGCATGGCCTCGCGGGTGACCCACTCGGCCGCCTTGCAGACGTACGCCTTGATCAGCGACGCCTCCATGCGCCCCTCGCCCTTGGCCATCAGCCGGGCGACGACGTAGGCGAACTGGCGCGAGGCTTGGATCACCACCGCCATGCGGCCGAGCTTCGCCTGGGTGAGCTGGTACTCGGCGATCGGCTGGCCGAACACGGAGCGGTCGAGCGCGTACTGACGGGCGGCCTCGTAGGCGGCCTGCATCACGCCGAGCGCCCGGGCGGCGGTCTGGATGCGGCCGTTCTCGAACCCGGCCATCTGGTAGTAGAAGCCGCGCCCCTGACCCTCGTCGAGGCCGATCAGGTTGGCGGCGGGGACGAACCAGTCCTCGAGGGCGATCTCGTAGGAGTGCATGCCGCGGTAGCCGATCGTGTCGATCGGGCGGCCCTCCATCTTCCCGCCGCCCGGCGCCCCGTCGACCGCGTCCTGGACGATCTCGAAGCCGTGGCCGTCGCCCCTCGGCTTGGGGGCGATGAACATCGACAGGCCCCGGTGGCCCTTGGTGCGGTCGGGGTCGGTGCGGGCGAGGAGCAGCAGGACGTCGGCCCGGGCGCCGAAGGTGCACCAGGTCTTGACGCCGTTGACGAGCCAGCCGCCGTCGGTGGGCGTGGCGGTGACCTTCACGCCGGCGACGTCGGAGCCGTAGTCGGGCTCGGTCACGGCGACGGCGTTCATCACCTCGGCCGAGGCGAGCCGGGGGAGCCACTCGTGCTTCTGCTCCTCGGTGCCGCCGGCGAGGAGGGCCCGGGCGAGGATCTCGGGCCGGGTGATCAGCGAACCGCCGGCGCCGAGCGACCCCCGCGACAGCTCCTCGGTGGCGACGACCATGCCGATGTACTCGCCCTCGCCGCCCTCTCCGTAGCCGCCGTACTCGACGGGGATCGACAGCCCGAACGCACCCAGCTCGGCGAGGCCGGAGATGATCTCCTCGGGGATGTCGCCGTTCGTCCGGTGGATGTGCTCGGCGATCGGGGCCAGCTCCTTGTCGGCGAAGCGGCGGAACGTGTCCTGCACGAGCTCGAAGTCGTCGTCGAGGTGGCGGGGGCCGGGCTGGTCGATCGCGGCGAGGAACGCCGGGTCGCGGTAGGCGGCGAGGAACCCGCGGGTTCCGTCGAGGGCGCCGGCGTCGACGCCCCACTCGGCCTCGCGGCCGAACACCTTCCCGGCCAGGTCGCCGACCGCGTCGGCGACGAAGGCGCAGGTGATGGCGGCCTCGAGGTCGCCCTTGGCGCCGTAGTCGAGCAGGCCGCGCCCGGTGGCGACCGCGGCGGCGGCGTGGGCGGCCTCGTAGGCGAGGACCTGGCGGGCGTCGATGCCGTCGCGGGCGAGCACGCCGACGGCGGCGTCGACGACCGCCCCGGCGGCGTCGAGGGCGTCAGCGGCGGCGGCGAGGTCGGGCGTGGCGGTCATGGCGCAAAAGTACCGACCGGCCCCGGGCCGCCCCACATCCGGTGGGCGACCGGGACCACCTCGATCGAGGTCCTCGCTCGACGCGGCGCCGCGGCCCCGGCCGGTGGCCCCGGGCGCCACCGGACGGACACGACGGGGCGGTCAGGACGACTCGACGGCGAGGGGCAACCGGGGCGCGGACCGGGCGGTGAGCCAGTCGATCAGGTCGGTCTCGGGCATCGGGCGGGCGATGTGGAAGCCCTGGGCGCGGTCGCAGCCGAACCCGATGAGGGTCGGCAGGTCGTCGGCGTCCTCGACGCCCTCGGCGACGACCTCGAGCCCGAGGTTGTGGCCGAGGTCGATCATCGAGCGGACGATCGTGTACGCCTCGTCGCGGCGGCGGAGGTCGGCGATGAACGAACGGTCGATCTTCAACTCGGTGAGCGGCAGGTCGCGTAGGTAGGTCATCGACGAGTAGCCGGTGCCGAAGTCGTCGACCGACGTGCCGACGCCGATGGCCCGCAGCGCCCGGAACGTGGCGAGGGCCACCGACGGGTCGTCCATGAGCTGGGTCTCGGTCAGCTCCAGAACCAGGTCGGCGGGTTCGAGCCCCGAGGTGAGGAGGGCCCGCTCGACGTCGGTCGTCAGCTCCCGGTCGAAGAGGTTCCGCACCGACAGGTTGACCGCCACGCCGACCTCGTGGCCGAGGGCGCGCCAGCGGGCGGTCGCCTGGGTCGCCTCCTCCAGCACCCACCGGGCGATGGCGTGGGTCGCGCCGGACACGGCCGCGAGGCCGATGAACTCGTCGGGGCCGAGGAGCCCGAGCCGCGGGTGCTGCCAGCGCACGAGCGCCTCGGCGCGGGTGATCTCGCCGGTGAGGAGGTCGAGCACCGGCTGGTAGTGGACGACGAGCTGCCCGTCGCTCACCGCGTCGCGCAGGTCGCCGATCAGGGTGAGCCGGGCGACGCTGTTGTGGTCCTCGTCGGGGCGGTACACGGAGTGGGCGGCGCCGTTGCCCTTGGCGACGTACATGGCGACGTCGGCCCGGCGCACGAGCTCGTCGGCGTCGACCGCGTGGTGCGGCACCAGCGCGATGCCGATGCTGACGTTGGTCTGGAGGCGGAGGTCGTCGAGCAGGAAGGGCGAACTGAGGCTGTGGGCGATGTTGGCGGCGGTGCGCTCGGCGTACTCCTCGGTGACCCGCTCGCCGCTCATGACGATCGCGAACTCGTCGCCGCCCATGCGGGCGACGAACGTGGCGCCGAGGAGGGACCGCAGCCGGTCGGCGACCGCGATGAGCAGCCGGTCGCCGACGGCGTGGCCGAGCGCGTCGTTGACCTCCTTGAACTGGTCCAGGTCCATCACGAGGAGGGCGAGCGGGGTGCCCGACGCCATCGCCTCGGGCACCGCGTCGCGGACGTGCTCGTCGAGGTGGGCCCGGTTGGGGAGCCCGGTGAGGGCGTCGTGCAGCGCCTGGCGACGCAGGGTGCGGGCCGCGGTGGTGATCTCGGTCGTGTCCTGGAGGGCGATGGCGATCAGGTCGCCGGGGAGCAGGAACGCCTGGATCGTCGCCGAGCGGTGGACGGTGCCACGGGCGACGGTGACGTCGTCGGCGCGCAACGGATGGCCGCGGCGGGCGACCGACAGCAGGCCGTCGAGGATGCCGTCGCGGTCGAGGTAGGGGAGCAGGTCGACCACCGAGTGTCCGACGGCCTCGTCGCACGGTCGGTCGAGGAACGTCTCCGACGCGGGGTTGGCCGACACGATCCGCAGCTCGGCCCCGCCCGGGAAGTGCTCGACGCGGGCGACGAGCAGCGCCAGGTCGATGTGCTCGACGATGTCGGAGTACTGACGGCTCTCCTGCTCGATGGCGTGCCGGGCCGACACGTCGACGGTGACGCCGTGGAGCTCGTTCGACGGTGACGCCCCGGGTTCGACCGACGACACGCGGTCGTTCACGTGGACGACCCGCCCGTCGGCGTGGATCAGCCGGTAGGTCACCTCGTGGTCGATGCCCTTGGCGACCGCGTCCGCCGTGATCGCGAGCACCCGGTCGCGGTCCTCGGGGTGCAGGCGGTCGGTCCAGAACCCGGGTCGGGTCCAGTCCTCCGGCGCGAACCCGAGCAGGTCACCGACCCGGCCGGTGACGTAGGTGATGCGGTGGGTGCGCGGGTGACGGGTCCACAGCACCGCGTCGAGGTCGGTCACCAGCGTGGCGACCTGGCGCTGGAGCACCCGCTCGCTCTCGACGAGGGTGCCCATGCCCAGGATCACCAGGAGACCGGCGACGCCGAAGGCGAGCGATCGCTCCACCCCGTCGGTGGTCTGGCCCGCCGTCTCCAGGGCGAGGAAGCACAGCGAACCGACGACGGTGGTGATGATCGCGGGCCGGGTGGCGTGAGCCGACGCGGTGAGGGCGATGACGGCGACCATCACCATCGCCACCCAGTCGACCATCGCCGGCTCGACGAGGACGACGGCCACCGCGGTGACCAGGTCGAGGGCCAGGATGCCGCTTGCGATGCGGCCGCCGTTGCGGCGGAACGACCGGGCCTGGAGGACCGTCGCCAGCCCGGAGCAGCCGACGACGATCAGGACCGCGTCGAGCCCGCCGGCGGTGCCCGCGGCGAGCGCGATGAGGGCGATGCCGGCGATCCGCAGGCGGAGGGTGCGCTCCCAGGCACGGATCGCCCAGGGGGCGGGGGCGCGCGCGGGCGCCCCGACGTCGCCCCTCCCCGTGTCGCTCGACATGGGTTCCCTCATCGGCCGCTGGAACGCGGCGGTGAGGACCCGCTCGCGGGTGGGCCGATCGGCCCCCCTCCTAGGCGCTCAGGCTGCTGCGTCCGCCCGTGGTCCACCACGACGCGGTGAGCTGGAGGCCCTCGACCGAGGACCGCGGGGCGAGCTCCTCCCAGATCCGCTGGTAGCCGGTCGCCGCGATCAGCCAACGGCCGTCCCGCTTCACGTAGGTGTCGTGGTAGAACGCGGCGCCGCGCACGACGAGGTCGAGGTCGAGGAGCAGGACGGTGTCCTCGAGGGCCCACGTCGCCTCGGCCCGGTCGGGCGCGACCAGGTCGATCTCGGGGTGGTGGCAGTGGTGCGACGAGTGGAACGTGTCGGCGCCCATCGTCCGGCGCAGGAACTCCATCACCGCGTCGCGGCCCGAGAACGAGTTGGCCCCGCCGGAGTAGGTCGCCTCGACGTCGTCGGTCAGCAGGTCGGCCAGGTCGTCCCACCGCTTCTGGTCGAGGCAACGCAGGTACGCGTACTTGACCCGCTCGATGCGGTGGATCTCGACCAGGGTCTCGGGGGTCAGGTCGACGGTCACGGTGCCTCCCCGGCGAGGAACTCGACGACCAGCGGGTCGACCCGGTCGGGGTCCTCGACGTGCAGGAAGTGGCCGACGCCGTCGAGCACCTCGGCCCGCGACCCGGGCGCGGGCAGGGCCGCGGCCGCGCCCGTGACCAGCTCGGCGCCGAGGCAGCCGTCGTCCGCGCCGTGCAGGTACAGGGTCGGGATCGGCGTGGGGGTCATCCACCCGGCCTGGGCGTCGTCGAGCGCGGGGTCGGTCGGCCCGTCGCCGAGGGTCGCGCGGTAGTAGCCGAGGGCCGCGGCCAGGTTGGCGGGGTCGCGGAGCGCGGCGCGCACGGCGGGCAGGTCGTCGACCGGGTCGTGCCCCGGCGACCAGTCCCGCCAGAGGCGGGCGACGAACCCGAGGTCGTCGGCGGCGACGGCCGCCTCGGCCAGCGGGTGCTGGAAGAAGAACATGTACCAGCTGCGCCGGAGCTGGTCGTAGGACGTGAACCCGCCGAACATCGCCCCGGCCGGAGGCACCGCCATGGTGACCGCCCGACGCCACCGCTCGGGCTGCCAGCCGGCGGCGGCGTAGGTCGCCATCGCCCCCCAGTCGTGGCCGACCACGACGGCCCGCTCGTCGCCGCCGAGCGCGTCGTGGAGGAGGCAGGCGTCGCGGGCGAGGGCGCCGACCTGGTAGAGGCCGTCGGCGGGGACGGCGGTCGGGGCGTAGCCGCGGAGCCACGGGGCGACGGCGCGGAAGCCGGCCGCGGTCAGGGCCGGCAGCAGGTGACGCCAGGTCGTGGCGGCGTCGGGGAACCCGTGCAGCAGGACGGCGAGGGGCGCGTCGGAGTCGGCGGTCGGGTCGGCGAGGTAGGCGACGTCGAGCCCGTCGAGGTCGACCCGGCGAAGCTCGAGCCCGTCGGGCACCGGGGGCGGGGTAGCGGTCATGGCGCGGACGGTACCGGCCCCCGCTGCGCTCGCGGGGTTGATGCACCTGCTCGCGCCGGTATGTGAGATTCCTGTCACAGCCCGGTCACGGGGGGTCCCTCGACCACTACCGTGCGGCGCCAGCGCGGGCAGCCAAGGGGTCCACACCGATGGTGAACGTCAGTTTCTGGGGGGTTCGGGGGTCGACCCCCTGTCCGTGCCCCGGCAACCACCGCTACGGCGGCAACACGGCCTGCGTGACGGTCGAGCGCCCCGGCCACGAGCCGATCATCCTCGACCTCGGCACCGGGCTCCGGTTCTTCGGCCACACCCAGCCGACCGACGGCTCGTTCAGCGGGCACGCGTTCGTCACGCACCTCCACTGGGACCACGTGCAGGGCCTCCCGTTCTTCACGCCGGTGCTCGCGCCCGGTGCCCGGCTCACCGTCCGCGCGCCGCGCCCCGAGCCCGACCTCCCGCTGGCCGAGGCGTTCGGTCAGTTCATGCGCCCCCCGTACTTCCCGGTCACCGCCGAGCAGCTCCACGGGCACATCACGTTCGAGGACTTCGACGACGGCGACGTGGTCGAGGTCGGCGGCGCCCGCGTCACCGCCCGCACCGTGCCCCACGTCGGAGCCACCAACGGCTACCGGATCGAGGTCGACGGCTTCGTGATCGCCTACCTGAGCGACCACCAGCAGCCGATCGACGGCACCGACCACATCGCCGAGGGACCGCTGGCCCTGTGCGACGGCGCCGACCTGGTGATCCACGACGCCCAGTTCACGCCGGACGACCTGGTCCGCAAGGCGAACTGGGGCCACTGCACGGTCGACTACGCGGTGCACGTCGCGGCCACCGCCGGCGCCAAGCGCCTCGCCCTCTTCCACCACGACCCCGAGCGAATCGACGACGCGATCGACGCGCTGCTCGGCTCGGCGCGCGAGCAGGCGGCCCGCCGCGGCCTCGGCGAGGTGATCGCCGCCGCCGAGGGCACCACCGTCGTGCTGTCGCGACCGGTCGCCGGCGCCACCGAGGCGGCACGCGGCGGGACCGCGGCCGACCCCGCCGCGCACCGCGCCGCGGTGGTCTCCCACCGCTGACCGGCGAACCCAACCCCTGGTCGGCGTCGCGACCGGACGCGCGGCTGCCGTAGCCTGGCCGCCCGCCCCGACCCAGGAGACCCCATGTCGCACGCCGCCATCGACCAGGCCCGGTTCCGCCAGGTGCTCGGTCACTTCCCGACGGGCGTCACGGTCATCACCAGCGAGCACGGCGGCGAGCGGGTCGGCCTCGCGGTGGGTTCGTTCTTCTCGATCTCGCTCGAACCGGCGCTGGTCGGCTTCTGCGCCGGGCACCAGTCATCGAGCTGGCCGCGCATCCGCGAGGCGGGGCGGTTCTGCGTGAACATCCTGGGCGAGCACCAGGAGGACGTGTGCCGCACGTTCGCCGGCCGGTCCGACGACAAGTTCGCGGGCGTCGGCTACGACGCCGCGCCGTTCTCGGGGGCCCCGCGCATCCACGACGTCCTGGCGTGGGTCGACTGCGAGCTCGACTCGGTCGTGCCCGCCGGCGACCACGACATCGTGATCGGACGGGTCCACGACCTCCAGGCCGTCGACGGCGGCGGCCCGCTGGTGTTCTTCCGCGGCGGTTACGCCTCGCTCGGCCGCTGACCCTGGTCGAGCCCCTCCTCGAGCAGGAGGCGGTGCAGCACCTCGATCAGCTCGGCGCGGGTGACCAGGCCGACCAGCAGACCGTCGTCCTCGACGACCGGGACGTGACGCCGCCCCCGGTGGACCATCAGGTCGACGAGGTCGGTGACCGGGGCGTCGGCCGAGAGCGTCTCCACGTCGGTCACCATCAGGGACTCGACCGTCGAGAGGTCGGCCGGGTCCTGGTTGAAGACGTCGACGATCGACAGGATGCCGATGACGCGCCGGTCGTCGTCGACGACGGGCAACGCCTTGACCCGACGTTGCTCGATCAGCAGGCGGACCCGGTACAGGCTCTCGTGGGCGTTCACCGTCGCGACGTCGGTCACCATCAGGTCACGGCAGGTCAGCCCGCCGATGCGACGCTGGAGGACCCGCGCCTCCGCGTCGCGGATCAGGGCCACGACGTCGGCGGGGGCGATGTCGATGCCCTGGTCGAGGCGGGCCATCGCCGCCGCCACGTCGCCGGCGTCGACACCGGCGGCCGAGGCGGGGGAGTCGGGGGCCACGGTCGTCACGTGCGGGTACCGGCGGCCACCGAGGGAGTGGAAGGCGATGGCGGTGACGACCATGACGACCGAGCCCAGCCCGACCGGCCAGAACGCGAACGTGAACCCACGGTCGACGATCGACGCGGGCGCGAGCGCGGCGGTCAGGGCGCAGGCACCCCCCGGCGGGTGCAGGCAGCGGAGGAGGGCCATGAGCGACACGGCGGCGCCGACCGCCGCCGCGACCGACAGCGGGGCCCAACCGATGAAGCGTGCACCGGCGAGGCCGACGAGGGCCGACACGGTGTTGCCGCCGATCACCGACCACGGCTGGGCGAGGGGACTGGCGGGGACGGCGTACAGCAGGACGGCCGAGGCGCCCATGGGAGCGACGATCCACGGCAGGTCTCCGACCTCGCCGATCGCGAGGACGCCGACGAGGCCCGTGACGAGGATCCCGAGCAGGCCGCCGACGCCGCTGCGCAGCACGTCCCGTCGCAGGGGCGCGCTCTGGGCGGGCAGCAGCCAGCGCGTCCAGGGCGTGGTCGGGGACGGGCCGCTCACGGGTTCCGCCCCGGTCCGACGTCGAGCGCGGCGAGCAGGAACGCCAGCACCTCGGCCTCGCGGCGCCAGGCGTCGTAGCGCCCGGACGGCCCGCCGTGGCCGGCGCCGAGATCGACCCGCAGCACCACCGGCCGGTCGTCGGCGACGTCGGTGTGCTGGCGCAGCCGCTGCACCCAGATGGCCGGTTCGTGGGCGCCGACCCGCGGATCGTTCAGGCCCGCGGTCGCGAGCACGGCCGGATAGCGCCCGTCGCCGACGTTCTCGGCCGGTGAGTACGCCCGCATGGTGGCGAACACCTCGGGGTCGGTGATCGGGTTCCCCCACTCCTCCCACTCGGTCGCGGTCAGCGGCGCGTCGGGGTCGAGGATCGTGTTGAGGGCGTCGACGAAGGGCACCTCGGCGACGACCGCCGCGAACCGCCGCGGCGCGAGGTTGGTCGCCGCCCCGACGAGCAGGCCGCCCGCGCTCCCACCGCGGATCGCGATGCGGTCGGGTGCAGCCCATCCCTCGGCCGCCAGGTGGTCGGCCGCCGCGACGAGGTCGGAGAACGAGTTCGGCTTGGCGAGGAGCTTGCCGCTCTCGTACCACGAGCGGCCCATCTCCCCGCCGCCGCGCACGTGGGCGATCGCGAAGGCGACGCCGCGGTCGAGCAGGGAGAGCCGGGCGATCGAGAACCACGGGTCGGTGCTGATCTCGTAGGCGCCGTAGCCGTACAGCACGAGCGGTCCGGTGCCGTCGGTGGGGTGGCCGGCGGGGGCGACGAGCGAGATCGGCACCCGCGTGCCGTCGGCGGCGGTGGCCCAGAGCTGCTCGGTGCGGTGGGCGGCGGGGTCGTAGCCGCCGAGCACCGGCATGCGCTTGAGCTCGGTGCGTGCGCCGGTGGCGAGGTCCTCCTCGTGGAGGGTCGGTGGGGTCACGAGCGACTGGTAGCGGAAGCGGTACCGGACGGTGTCCCACTCCTCGTTGGCGGCCCCCCCGAGCGAGTACGAGGCGTCGGGGAAGGCGAGATCGCGCGCCGCCGCCCGGACCCGGTCGGGGTCGGGCGGCCCCGCGCCGGACACGGCCTCGACGGGGATCACCCGCAGGGCGGGCCGCCCCCCGGTGCGGAGGTGGAGCACGAGGTGCGAGCGGAACGACTCGACCCCCAGCAGGCGGGTGCCGGGCTCGTGGTCGACGATCGGTTCCCACCGGCCCCGGTCGGGCGCGGCAACCGGGGCGCGCCAGAGGGCGAAGTCGGTGGCACCCGCGGCGTTGCTCACGATGAACAGGTGGTCGCCGTGCGCGGCCACCTGCACCTCGACCCCCTGCTCGCGCGGGATGGCGAGGACCGCACCGCCCTCGACCGCGTGGGCGTCGACGAGCAGCACCTCGGTGGTCACCGCGCTACCGGACTCGACGACGATCAGGTCGCCCTGGCGGCTGGCGTCGACCGACACCCAGAACCGGTCGTCGGGTTCCTCGAACACGAGCCGGTCATCCGCGCCGGTCGGGTCGGTGCCGAGGTGGTGGGTGTGCACCCGCCACGGCCGCTGGGACTCGTCGAGCGTCGTGTACAGGAAGGCGGCCGAGCCGGCGGCCCAGGCGAACCCGTAGGACACCCCCGGGATGCGGACGTCGAGCTCCACTCCGGAGCCGAGGTCGCGCACGCTCAGCTCGTGGGCCTCCGATCCGTCGTGGTCGACCGCGTAGGCGAGCAGACGCCCGTCGGGGCTGACGGAGGCGACGCCGAGGGAGGTGTAGTCGTGGCCCTCGGCGAGGGCGTTCTCGTCGAGGATCACCGTCGTGTCGCCGGTCGGACCGCCGCCGTCGCCTCGGTCGGCGCGTCGCTCGTGGATCGGGTAGGCGGCGCCCTCGACCGTGCGCGTCTGGTACCACCACGCGCCCTTGCGGTGGGGCACCGACAGGTCGTCCTCCTGGGTGCGGGCCTTGATCTCCCCGGCGATGGCGTCGACGAGGGGGCCGAGCGGGGCGAGCACCGCGTCGGTGTGGCGGTTCTCGGCCTCGAGCAGCTCCCGCAGGCCCGCGGGGTCGTCCCTCAGCCAACCCAGGTCGTCGTCGTCGGTGGCGCCGTGCACGGTCCGCGGGTGCGACCGGCGTTCGGCGACCGGAGCCGGGTCCGGGGCGAAGGCGGGGATGGGCATCCCGGGGAGGCTACGGGAGCCGGGTCGGGTCCCGACCCCCTTGGTTAGGGTCCTGGCGTGACCCTCTACGCGCTCGGCGACCTCGTGCCCTCGATCGACCCGGAGGCCTACGTGCACCCCGACGCCGTCATCATCGGCGCGGTCACGATCGGTCCGGAGTCGTCGGTGTGGCCCGGTGCGGTCCTGCGCGGCGACGACGGCACGATCACCGTCGGCGCCCGCACGTCGATCCAGGACGGCACGGTCGTGCACACCACGCCGTTCTGGCCGACGGTCGTCGGCGACGACTGCGTCGTGGGCCACAACGCCCACCTGGAGGGGTGCACGATCGAGGACGGTGCCCTGGTCGGCTCGGGCGCGGTCGTCCTGCACCGGGCGATCGTGCGCACCGAGGCCCTCGTCGGCGCCAACGCGCTCGTCACCAACGACACCGAGGTGCCGAGCCGGGCGATGGCGCTCGGCGTGCCGGCCCGCATCAAGGAGGGCCGGGTCGAGCCCGAGCTGATGATCCAGGCGGGCGCGGCCACCTACCGGGCGCGCGTCCCCCGCTACCGCGCCGAGCTCCGGCGCCTCGACTGAGCGCGCGACACCGAGCGCGCGTCGCCGAGCGCGCGTCAGCTGGCGGCGGCGGCGGTCATGTCGATCAGGCGCACCTCGCCGTGGTCGGACCGGTGGCGGGCCCAGGCGCCGATGCCGTCGTCGTCGGTCAGGAGGACGATCTGCACCCGCTCGGCGACCCGAGCGATCACGTCGAGCAGGTCGACCCGCTGGTCGGGGACGAGGCGCACGAGCGGGTCGTCGAGCACCAGCGGCGCGGCCCCGCTCACCCCCTCCGGCCGGAGGCCGGCGGCGCGGGCGAGGAGCACGGTGCGGACCCGGGCGGCGACTGCCGGGGCGAGGGCCGGCTCGCGCTCCTCCAGCTCGGCCAGGCGGCCGACGGCGATCTCGAGCCGTCGGCGCGCCGCGTCGACGTCCGCGTCGGTCGGCAGCTCCTCGATGCGGGACCGCAGCATCGCCCGGCGCCGCAGGATCAGCCGGCGGGCGGCCGACATCGGCGTGACGTCGGCGGCGGCCAGCTCGTTCAGCTCGTCCTCGCAGCGGGCCACCTCGGCCGTCGCCCGCTCGCGGTCGTCGTCGGCGGCGTCCTCGTCGCGCAGCACCCGCTCCGCGCCGGCCCGTCGGCGCAGGATCTCGTCCATCCGCGGGCCGATCGCCGCGACCGAGTCGGCCGCGGTGAACAGCGGCGTGGTCGAGACGTCGCCCAGCTCGCGCTGGAGCCCGAGCCGCTCGGCCCGGCCGGCCTCGAGGGCGCCGAGCTCCACGTCGAGGCGGGTGCGGTCCATCGACAGCGCGGTCCACTCGGCGTGCACCCGGGGGTCGGGTCGTCCCTCGGGAAGGCCCAGGGCGCCGGGCCGCACGACCATCGCCCGCGCCAGGGCGGCGGGGTCGTGGGCGAGCTCGCCGAGCGGGTTGGCCACGACGCGCCCGTCGGCGTCTCGGGCACCGGCCGCGCTGAGGACGGTCACCTCGCCCTCGTCGTCGCGGACGCGGACGCTCGCCGAGCCGGTCCCGGACAGACCCGCCACCAGCAGGTCGACCAGCCGGGCGCGGGCGGGCTCGGGCAGACCGGCGAACACCGTGAGGCGCGGGTCGAGGCCGACTCGGATCGTGCCCTCAGCGTGGGGGATGAAGATCTCGTCGACCAGCATGGCGCCTCCGCGATGCCTGATCGGCAGGAAAGCCGGTGTCCTTGAGAGGTGTCCCTGGATTCAGCGGTGGGGTCAGGTAGTGCTGTGGAGGTACTCGAACAGGGCGACGCCCTCGACGTTGCGCACCACCGCGAAGGCGATCACCGCGGCCGCGAACGCCACCCACGCCGGCTTGGGGATGGTGGGCACCCGGGGCACCTGAACGCCGAGCGAACCGAGCATCCAGCGCAGCCACACGACGAACAGCACCGGCAGCAGCAGGGTGACGACGACGTTGTGGTCGAAGGCGCCGAGCAGGTCGCCGTGCAACAGCGAGTGGGCGGCCCGCAGGCCGCCGCAGCCGGGGCAGTCGAACCCGGTGACCTCGCGCAGCGGGCACTGCGGGAAGAGGCCGGAGCTGGTGTTCGGGTCCTGCCAGGCGGTGTACAGCGAGGCGAGGCCGACGCCGACACCGACCGCGGCAGGCGCCAGCCATGCCGGGCGACGCGACCGCGCCAGCTCGTGGTCGGGACCGTGGTCGTGAGCGTGGTCGTGATGCGTCGGCACGTGGGTCGGGGCGGCCACGGGGGCCACGCTACCGCCGCGCCGCCCCGGTGTCGCGACGGGGGTGCACCCGACCGGCTCGGTGAATCCCGACCGGGACGTGGCCGGGGCGCCGGTACCCTGGCCCGCCGTGGGTCGATCACCGGAACCGGGGGGCTCCGTGGCGGCCGTCGAGTCGCCCGGCGCGGCCACGGTCGAGGCCGCCCTGCCGGTCGGTGACCCATCCTCCCCGGCGGTCGGGTGGGCGCTCATCCGCCGCCAGATGGGCGTGCAGTGGCCCGGCATCGTCATCGGCGTCGTGCTCGGCCTCACGTGGACCGCCGGGCGAGTCAGCATCCCGACCTTCGTGCAGCGGGCGATCGACGAGGGCATGGCCACCGGCGACCGCGACCGCGTCGTGCACTGGGCCACCGTCATCGCCGCGGTCGCCGTGGTGAGCGCGCTGTGCACGGGCGGCCGCCGCTACATGGCCTTCCGCGAGGCGCGCCGGGCCGAGGCCGACCTGCGCGACCGCATGTTCGCCCACCTGCTGCGCCTGTCGTTCCCGTTCCACGACCGCACCCCGACCGGCCAGCTCATGAGCCGGGCCAACCTCGACCTCCAGCAGGTGCAGAACTTCTTCGCCCTGCTGCCGCTGACGTTCGCGAACCTGGTCACCGTCACCGCGACCGCGGTGATCCTGGTGCGGATCGACCCGGTGCTGACGCTGCTCGCCCTCGGCGGGCTGCCCTTCATCGTCGCCCTCGCCAAGCGGATGAGCACCCAGCTCTTCCCGACCCTCGTCGCCGTCCAGCAGGAGTCCGCCGAGCTGGCCGAGGTCGTCGAGGAGACGGTGTCGGGCATCCGGGTGGTGAAGGGGTTCGGCGCCGAGCCGACCCAGGCATCACGCCTCGCCACCGAGGCCGACGACGTGTACGACGCGTCGATGGCCGGCTCGATGATCCGGGCCCGGTTCTGGCCGCTGCTCGAGCTGCTGCCCAACCTCGGCCTGGTACTCGTGCTGCTCTACGGCGGCCACCTCGTGATCGACGGTCGCCTGACGGTCGGTGAACTGGTCGCGTTCAACGCGTACGTCGCCCTCCTGATCTGGCCGATGCGGATGCTCGGGTGGATCGTCGCCATGGCGCAGCGGGCGGTCGCCTCGGCCGGCCGCGTCGCCGAGCTACTCGACACCGCGGTCGAGGTCGACGAGCCCCGCCGCCCCGTCTCCCTGCCCCCGCTGGGCGGGGACGACCCCCGCGGGGCGGTCGCGTTCCGGGACGTGACGTTCCGCTACGGCCCGGGGCGTCCGGTGCTCGACGGCTTCGCCCTCGACGTGGTTCCCGGCCAGTCGGTCGCGGTCGTCGGGGCCACCGGCAGCGGCAAGTCGACCGTCGCCCGGCTGCTCTGCCGCTTCTACGACGTCGACCGCGGTGCGGTGCTGGTCGACGGCGTCGACGTGCGCGACGTGGCCCTCGGCGAGCTGCGCCGCCAGGTCGCCGTCGTGTTCGAGGACACGTTCCTGTTCAGCGACACGATCGCGGCCAACATCGCCTTCGCCGAGCCCGACGCCCCGTTCGAGGCGATCGAGCGGGCCGCCCGCCTCGCCGGCGCCGACGAGTTCATCGCCGCCCTGCCCGAGGGGTACGAGACGGCGATCGGCGAGCGCGGCTTCTCGCTGTCGGGCGGACAGCGGCAGCGCATCGCCATCGCCCGGGCGATCCTCGCCGACCCGCGGGTGCTGATCCTCGACGACGCCACCAGTGCGGTCGACCCCACCAAGGAGCACGAGATCCGCGACGCCATGGCCGAGGTGATGCGGGGGCGCACCACGATCGTGATCGCCCACCGGCCGGCGACGATCGCCCTCGCCGAGCGGGTCGTGCTGGTCGACGAGGGCCGCGTCGTCGCCGACGGCACCCATGCGTCGCTCCTCGCCGGCGACGCCCGCTACCGCGAGGTGCTCGCCGCCGCCGAGGAGGCCGACCGCCGGGCCGCCGAGGAAGCGGCCGAGGCGACCGGCGTCGAGGTCCAGCCGTGATCGTCTCCGCCGGTGTCAGCGACGAGGACCGCCTCGACCGCCGCGCCGCCGCCCACGTCCTGGTGCGCACGCTGCGGATGCTCGGCCCGTACCGGCGGACCCTCGCGGCCGCCATGGGCGTCAGCGTCGCCTACGTGCTCGCCACGATCGCCGGGCCGTACCTCGTCCGCTACGGCATCGACCACGGCATCGCCGAGGCCGACACCGGCGCCCTCAACACCGCGGTCGGCCTGTACGTGCTCGTCGCGGTGGCCGCGTACGGGTTGAACCGGGTCCAGGTCGTGCTGATCTCCCGCGCCGGTGAGGGCTACCTGCGCGACATGCGGAACCGGGTCTTCGGTCGGCTCCTGCGGCTGTCGATGCCGTACTACGACCGCGAGAAGGCCGGCGTCGTCGTGTCCCGCATGACCTCCGACGTCGACTCGCTCCAGGAACTGGTGCAGCTCGGCCTGCTCCAGTTCGTGGCCAGCGCGCTGCTGATCGTGCTGACGGTCGTCGTGCTCGCCCTGACGTCGCCGTTGCTGCTGCTCGTGACGATCGCCCCCCTGCCGTTCGTCGTGCTGGCGAGCATCAAGTTCCAGCGCGACTCCAACCGGGCGTACCTGACCGTGCGCGACCGCATCGGGCTGATGCTCTCGCACCTCCAGGAGGGCATCAGCGGGGTGCGGGTCATCCAGGCGCACGCCCGTGAGGACGTCGAGACCCGCCGCTTCGGTCGCCGCAACCGCAGCCTGTACGGCGCGCACATGCGGTCGGTGTGGGTGCAGTCGTGGTACCTGCCGGTGATCGAGCTGGCGGGCACCGGCGCCACGGCTCTCGTCGTGTGGGTCGGGGGGACGAGGGTCGTCGACGGCGACCTCACCGTCGGCACCGTCGCCCTGTTCGTCCTGTCCCTGTCGAACCTGTTCGAGCCCGTGCAGCAGCTCTCGCAGCTGTTCAACCAGCTCCAGTCGGCCGGGGCCGCCCTCAAGAAGCTGTACGAGGTGCTCGACACCGAGATCGACCTGCCCGAGGCACCCGACGCCGTCCCGCTGCCGGCCGGCGGCGACGTCGTCGCGACCGGCCTCGGCTTCGCCTACGCGGGCCGGGACCGCCGCGTGCTCAGCGACGTCGACCTGACGATCCGGGCCGGGGAGCGCATCGCCCTCGTCGGCCCGACCGGCGCCGGGAAGTCGACGCTCGCCAAGCTGATCGCCCGCTTCTACGACCCGACCGACGGCACGGTCACCGTCGGCGGCGTCGACCTGCGGCGCGTCCGCCTCGACTCGCTCCGTGACGGGGTGGCGGTCGTGCCCCAGGAGGGCTTCCTGTTCAACGGGACGATCCGCGACAACGTGCGCATCGCCCGCGCCGATGCCACCGACGCCGAGGTCGAGGACGCCCTCGGGGCCATCGGGGTGCTCGACCGCTTCGCCGCCCTCGCCGACGGCCTCGACACCGAGGTGCGGGAGCGGGGCAGCCGCCTCTCGGCGGGGGAGAAGCAGCTGGTCTCCCTGGCGCGGGCCGCGCTCGCCGACCCGGCGATCCTCGTGCTCGACGAGGCGACCTCCAGCCTCGATCCCGGCACCGAGGTGCTGGTCGACGCGGCGGTCGAGCGCCTGATGGCGGGCCGGACGACGATCGTGATCGCCCACCGCCTCTCGACCGCCGCGCGCGCCGACCGGGTCGGGGTTGTCGAGGACGGCCGGCTGGTCGAGCTGGGCACGCACCGCGAGCTGGCCGCCGTCCCGGGGGGCCGCTACGCCGCGCTCTACGACGCGTGGACCGCGGGCCTCGGCGTGGCGGGCTGACCGGGCCCCACGCCTCGAGCGCCAGGCCGAGGCCCGCACGCGCCGGTGCGCCCCGCAGGACGGGGCGCACCGGGGGGCCGCGCGGACGGGGCGCGCGGGTCGATCAGGGGATCCGGTCCCAGGGGACGGCCCGGATCCCCCGCCGGGACCGACGAGCGGTGCCGGCGATTCCGACCCCCGGGGGGTGGGGTCGGAGATCCGCTGGGAAGGTCGCTCAGGCGGCGGTGCCGAGGGCGCTGCGCACCTGCTGGCGGGCGTCCTTGGCGGCCTCGCGGAACTGCTTGACGAGGTCCTTGGCCTGCTCGGGGAGCCAGCCCTCGATCTCGTCGACGAGGGACTCGAAGCGGTCCTCGATGGCGTCGAGGCGGCCCTCGAGCACCTTGATGCGGTCCTCGACCGTGGTGGACAGGCCCTCGAAGCCGGCCTTGACGTCGGTGACGACGTCGTCGGCGTCGATCGAGGCGATCACGCCCTCGATCCGGCCGCGGAGATCGCCGACCAGGGCCTCGACCCGGTCGCCGAGCCCGTCGGCCCGGACCTTGGCGACGTCGGCCTGCTCCTTGAGCAGCTCGGTCAGCTCGACCCGCTTGACCTGCGCCTTCTGGAAGGCGATGACGCCGGCGCCGACGCCGACGTAGGCGGCGTCGCGGACGAGGTTGGTGAGGTCGTCGGTCAGATCGGTCATTGGTCGCTCCTCTGCGTGTCGATCTGCTCGCAACCGTACCGATGACGTTAAACAGTTGCAAGCACCGAAGCTGTGACACCGGTCGCTCGACATCGGACGGCGGCGGAGGGGTACCCGGGACGGGCGGGGGCAGGCGGTAGCGTCTGTCGGCCGTGACCGACGCGCCCCCCGCCGCCCAGACCAAGCCGGCCGGCGCGGCCCCGGCGGTGGTCGCGGTCGTCGTCACCCACGACCCCGGCGACTGGCTGGAGGAGTGCCTGCGCTCCCTCGCCGCGCAGACCTACGAGTCGCTGTCGGTCCTCGTCGTCGACACCGGCAGCGCCGAGGACCCCACGGGGAGGGTCGCCTCCGTGCTGCCCGACGCGCGGGTGCGGCGCCTCGACGACGACCCGGGCTACGGCGCCGCCACCAACGAGGTCCTCGCCGCCGTCGAGGGGGCCGCGTTCTACCTCCTGTGCCACGACGACGTCGCCCTCGCACCGAACGCGGTCCGGGTCCTCGTCGAGGAGGCGTTCCGCACGAACGGCGGCGTCCTCGGGCCGAAGCTGGTCGACTGGCACGAGCCCGACCACATCCGCTCGGTCGGCGGCGCCGTCGACAAGGCCGGCGTGCCCGCGCCCTACGCCGAGCCCGGCGAGCCCGACCAGGAACAGCACGACGCCATCCGCGACGTGTTCCACGTCGACGGCGGCGCGGTGCTGGTCCGGGCCGACCTGTTCGCGACGCTGGGCGGCTTCGACCCGGGCATCTCGTTCCTCGGCGACGACGTCGACCTGTGCTGGCGGGCCCACGTCGCCGGCGCCCGCGTCGTCGTCGTCCCCAGCGCCGTCGTCCGCCACCTCGAGGCGCTGGGCGAGCGCCGGCCCCACGACGACCGGCGTCGCCTCCAGCAGCGCCACCGGCTGAGGTCGGTCCTGTCGAACTACCGCCGGGGCACCCTCGTGCGCGTCCTCCCCCAGGCGCTCCTCTTCTCCCTCGTCGAGGCCCTCGCCGCCCTGCTGTCGGGCCGGTTCCGCCACGTCGCCGACGTGGTCGGGGCGTGGACCTGGAACCTCCGGCGCCTCCCGGCGGTGTGGCGTCGGCGTCGGCGGCTCGCCCGGGTCCGCACCGTCAGCGACGCCGAGGTCCGCCACCTCCAGGTGCGCGGCAGCGCCCGGCTGACCGCGTTCCTGCGCGGCCAGGTCGGTGGGGGCGACGATCGCCTCGGCGCCCTGGCCGCGACCGGGCGCGACCTGGGAGCGGTCATGCGCGCTCCGCTCACGAGGGTGTCGGTCGTCGCCGCCGTCGTCACCCTCGCCCTCATGCTGATCGGCTCCCGCAACCTGCTGCTGCAACCGCTGCCGGCGGTGGGGGAGCTCTCGGCGTTCCCCGATTCCCCGCTCGACCTGCTGCGCTCCCACCTGTCGTCGTGGCGCAGCACCAGCGGCGGTGGCGAGGGTCCGTCGCCCACCGGCGCGGGCGCGGCCGGGCTCCTCGGCCTGCTGACCCTGGGCTCGATGAGCGCGGCGCGCAAGCTGGCGGTGCTCGCCCTGCTCCCGGCCGGACCGCTCGCGATGTGGCGCCTCGCCCGCCCGATCGGATCGATCCGCGCCGCGGCCGCCGCGGTGGTCGTCTACGCGGCGGTGCCCCTGCCCTACAACGCCCTCGCCGGCGGCTCCTGGTCGGCGCTGGCGGCGTACGCGGTCGGCCCCTGGATCGTGCTGGGGCTGGCCCGGGCGTCGGGCCTCGCCCCGTTCGGTCCGATCGACCTCGCGGACGAGGAGGCGGCGCCGCTGACCGTGGCCGCCGACCTCCCGTCGCGGATCGTCGGGCTCGGGCTCACGCTCGCCCTCGGGGCCCTCGTCGCGCCCGCCGTGGTGCCCCTCGCCGTGCTGATGACGCTCGGCCTCGGCGTCGGCTCGGTCGTCGCCGGTCGCTCGACCGGCGTGGCCCGCATGTTCGCCGCGCTCACCGGCGGGATGGTGGTCGCGGTCGTCCTCCACCTCCCGTGGAGCGCGTCGATCCCGGGACAGGACTGGACCGCCCTGGTGGGCGCCGACGAGACCAGCTTCCGGCCGCTCGGCGAGCTGCTGCGGTTCCAGACCGGCCCGTTCGGCAACACGCCGCTCGGCTGGGCGTTCCTGCTCGCCGCTGCCCTGCCGCTCGTCATCGGACGCGGTTGGCGGCTCGCCTGGGCGGTGCGCGCCTGGTTCCTCGCGGTGGCGTCCTGGGCGCTCCTGCTCCTCGCCGAGCGGGGCGACCTGCCCTTCGACCTGCCGGTGACGGAGCTGGTGCTGGTGCCCGCCGCGGTCGGCCTGGCGTTCGCGACCGCCCTGGGGATGGCGGCCTTCGAGGTCGACCTGCGCCACTACCGCTTCGGCTGGCGCCAGGCGCTCTCGGTGGCGGCCGCCCTCTCGGTCGTCGTAGGCGGGGTCACCCTCGCCCCCGGCATCGTCGACGGTCGGTGGCGGGTGCCCCGCGGCGACCTCAACCGGGCGCTGGCCCCGACGCTGACGTCCGACGGCGAGCGGGAGGCGCGGATCCTCTGGCTCGGCGACCGTTCGATCCTCCCGCTCGGCGGACAGCCGTACCGTGACGACGTGTCGCTCGCCACCAGCGACGGCCTCCCCGAGGTCACCGACCGCTGGCCCGGCGCCGCCCACGCCTCCACCGACCGGCTGTTCGACGCCGTCGACCTCGCCGCGGCGCGCCGCACGGTGCAGATGGGGCACCTGCTCGCCGCCGAGGGCGTCCGCTACGTGGTCGTCCCCGTCCGCTCGGTGCCCGAGGCCTACCGGGGCCACGCCGCCGCCCCGCCGGGCTGGCTCACCGACCTGCTCGCCGCCCAGATCGACCTCCAGCGCATCGACACCGAGCCGTCGCTGATCGTCTACCGCAACGTGGCCTGGCGCGGTGACGTCGCCGCCGTCGAGTCCGACCTCGATCTGCCCGGCGAACCGCGCGGGGCCACCACCGCCGGCGTGGCCGACCCCGACGTCCTGGCCGGTGCGCCCACCGACGTCGACCGCTACGAGGTCGACGCCCCCGGCGACCGCGACCTGCTCACCCGCCTCCCCGCCGACGGCCGGTGGAGCATCGACGTCGACGGCGTCGAGACCGACGCCGCGTTCGGGTGGGCGGCCCGCCACCGTGACGTGCCCGCCGGGACGGCCACCATCGGCCACTCGACGCCCCTCGGCTACCGCGCGCTCGTGCTCGTCCAGCCCCTGCTGTGGCTGGCGGCGGTCCTGGTGCGGAACCGGGCCAGCTCCCGCGCCCGCCGGGCGGTCGGCCTCGACCAGCCCGATCCGGTCGAGCCACCGGCGGACGGCCCGGAGGATCCGACGTGAGCCGCCGCGCCGTCGCGCTCGTCGTGCTCGCGCTGCTGCTGGTCGGTGGCATCGTCCTGTCCCGTGGCGATGGCGCGACCACGGCCGGCGACGTTGACGACTCCACCCTCGTCGCCGTCGAGCCCGCCAACCTGCTGCCGGTCGGCCCACCCGACGACGCGCTCGACGGGGCCTGGTACTGCGCCGGACAGTCCTCCGGCGAGGGCACCGTCGCCGACGGCACGCTCGTGCTCGCCAACGTAGGCACCGACGACGCCCGGGCCCGGGTGACGGCCACCTCCTCGGACGGCGAGGAGGCGGAGGTCGACGTCGACGTGGCGGCGCTCACCACCGAGCGGCTGGCGCTGGCCGACCTGATCGAGGCCGAGTGGGTCGCCGCCGCCGTACACGTGGTCGGGGGCACCATCACCGTCGAGCACGAGGTCGTCGGACCCCTCGGACGCGACGTGGCCCCGTGCCACTCGCGCAGCTCCGATCGCTGGTACCTGCCCGCCGGGGCCAGCACCCGCGACGCCACCATGGCGCTGGCGGTCTTCAACCCCCACGCCGGGGCGGCGACGGTCGACCTGTCGTTCACCACCGACGAGAACGTGCGGGAGCCCAACGAGCTCCAGGGGATGCTCGTGCCCGCGGGCGGCGTGGTCGTCGTCCCGGTGTCGGACCTCGTCACCGAACGGGAGGTGATGGCCACCACCGTCACGACCCGCCGGGGCCTCGTCGTCGTCGACCGCATCCAGACCTTCGACGGCACCGGCGCGGCGACGACCGCGGAGGAGATCGAGGCCCAGCCGTTCCGGCGCAAGGGCGTGACCCTCACGCCCGCCGTCGCCGCCCCCGCCGAGGCGTGGACCTTCCCCGCGAGCGTCAGCTCGAACTACACCGCCGAGCGGGTCGTCGTGTTCAACCCCGGCGAGCGCACCGCCGAGGTCGTGATCGACGTCGCCCTCGACGAACAGGAGCGCTACGACCCGGTCCCCTCGGTGCCGCTCGACGTCCCCGGCGGGCGCTTCGCCGTGTTCGACGTGCGCGACCACGAGGCGATCCCGTCCGCCGCCGCCCACACGCTGACCGTGCGTTCTCGGAACGAGGTGCCGATCCTCGCCGAGCGCAGCCTGTCGTCGGTGGGGGAGGCGCCCTCCCTCGGCGAGGCCACCTCCACCGGGTCGCCGGTCGAGGACACGGCGTGGGTCCTGCCGGCCGGCCCCCGCCCCGACGGCGCCGACGACGCCCGCTACGTCATCGACAACCCCGGCGCCGAGGCGGTCGAGGTGACGGTGTCCGCGTTCGGCGACGGCACGCTCGAGGCCCTCCCCGACGGGCGGCTGACCATCGAGGCCGGCCGCCGGGTCGAGCTGCGCCCCGACGACCTCCCCCCGGGTCGGGTCTCGCTGCTGGTCGAGGCCTCCGGACCCGTGGTCGTCGAGCGCCGTCTCCTGTCGCGCACCGCCGCCGAGGTGCCCGGCGACGACGAGCCCGACGAGGAGGACGACGCGGAGGCGGCCGACGACGAGACCGAGGACACCGAGGAAGGCTCCGACGACGAGGCGGCAGGGCTCGGTACGTCCGCCACCATCGGCATCCCGCTGGACCGCCGGCTGGCGCGACTCGGCTGACCGTCCCGCCCCGGCGCGTGGCACGCTGCCGGGATGGAGCTCGCACCGGTCGCCCTCGTCGTGGGCCTGGTCGCGGTCGGGGTGGCGGCGCTGATCCGTCGGCGGGTCTCGTCCGACGCGCCGACCCGCCCGGGCTGGGCGGTGCCCGACAACGTCGACCGCCGCGACCTCGAACACGCCGACCGCCCCTGGATGGTCGCGGTGTTCAGCTCGGCGACGTGCAACGCCTGCCGGGCGACGTGGGAGAAGGCCCGCCAGCTCGAGAGCGACGAGGTCGGCGTGCAGGACATCGACTCGGTGCGCGACGCCCGCCTACACGAGCGCTACGGCGTCGACGCGGTGCCCCTGCTGCTGCTGCTCGACGAGCGGGGCGACGTCCGCGGCCACTTCCTCGGCGAGCCGACCACCGCCGACCTGTGGTCGGCCATGGCCGCTCTGCGCGACGACGGCGACCCGCGGGGCGACGCCGACCCGGTGGAGCCCGGCTAGGGCCGGGCTCGGCTCAGTCGACGGGGGTGGACTCGGCCGGCACCGGCGGATCGTCGGCGCCCATGCGCACCAGGCGCTCGACGGTGGCCCCGTCGACCGTCTCGTGCTCGAGCAGCGAGCGGGCGACCATCGTCAGCCCGGCCCGGTTGTCGGTGAGCAGGGTGCGGCAGCGCTCCTCGGCCTCGCGGAGGATGCGCTCGACCTCCTCGTCGATGATGTTGGCGATGCGGCCGCTGTAGCCCTCGCGCTGGTGCATCAGCTCCTCGCCGAGGAACACCTCGCCGCCGCCGTCCCACGCCTGGGGACCGATCTTGGGGCTCATGCCCCACTGGGTGACCATGCGACGGGCCCGGGCGGTGGCCCGCTCGAGGTCGTTGCCGGCGCCGGTGGTCATCACGCCGAAGACGATCTGCTCGGCGACCCGGCCGCCCATCATCACGACGAGGGAGTCCTCGAGGTAGTGCTGGTCGTAGGAGTGGCGATCCTCGACCGGGAGCTGGTGGGTGACGCCGAGGGCCATGCCGATCGGCAGGATCGTGACCTTGTGCAGCGGGTCGGCGTGCTCGAGGGCGGCGGCGCACACCGCGTGGCCGGCCTCGTGGTAGGCGGTGAGCTCCTTCTCCTTGTCGGAGAGGGCCATCGACTCGCGGGTGGCGCCCATCAGGATGCGGTCGCGGGCGTACTCGAAGTCCTGGTTGTCGATCTCCTGGCGGCCCTTGCGCACGGCGTGCAGGGCGGCCTCGTTGACCAGGTTCGACAGCTCGGCGCCGCTCATGCCCGGCGTGCCGCGGGAGACGACGTTCAGGTCGAGGTCGGCGGAGAGGCGCTTGCCCTTGGTGTGGACCTTGAGGATCGCGAGGCGTTCGCTCGCCTCCGGCAGCGGCACGACGACCTGGCGGTCGAAGCGCCCCGGGCGCAGGAGGGCGGGGTCGAGGATGTCGGGCCGGTTGGTCGCCGCCATCATCACGATGCCCTCGGTGGCCTCGAAGCCATCCATCTCCGACAGCATCTGGTTGAGGGTCTGCTCGCGCTCGTCGTGGCCGCCGCCGAGGCCGGCGCCCCGCTTGCGGCCGATCGAGTCGATCTCGTCGATGAAGATGATCGCCCGGCCCATCTTCTTGGCCGACTGGAACAGGTCGCGGACCCGGCTGGCGCCGACGCCGACGAACATCTCCATGAAGTCCGAGCCCGACACCGAGAGGAACGGCACGCCCGCCTCGCCGGCGACCGCCCGCGCGATGAGGGTCTTGCCGGTGCCGGGGGGACCGACGAGCAGGATGCCCTTGGGGATGCGGGCGCCGATCTGCCCGAACTTCTCGGGGTGCTTCAGGAAGTCGACGACCTCGGTGATCTCGGTCTTGACCTCCTCGTAGCCGGCGACGTCGGCGAAGGTCGTGCCCGGCCGCTCGGTGCTGTAGGTCTTCGCCTTGCTCCGGCCGATCGACATGATGTTGCCCATCTGGCCCGACGCCCGGCGGTTGAGCATCCAGAGGACCAGGCCGAGGATCGCGAAGGGCAGGAGCAGCGGGAGCCACGACTCCAGGAAGCCGGGGCTCGCCGTCTTGGGCTTGACGTCGACGTCGTTCTCCTTGGCGAGGGTCAGGACGTCCTCGGGGTACTGGGCGAACCCGGTGGTGGTGAACTTCTCGCCGTCGGTGAACTCGCCGGTGATGCGGGCCGACGAGTTGTCGAACTCGATCGACTCGACGCGGTCCTCCTGCATCGCCTCGCGGAAGGCCGAGTAGGAGATCGCGTCACCCGAGCTGCCGCCGCCGTTGATCGACAGCAGGACGACGACCACGAAGCCGAGCAGCAGCAGGTAGAGCGTCCACTTGGGCCAGCCGGCGTCGGCGCGCCCGGATCGGCCCGACTCGTTCCCGTCGGGGGAGGGGGAGGGCGGACCCTGCTGAGACATGGGAAACATCGTAGGGGTCGCGGGGGCCCTTCCGGCCATCACGATCCACCTCGTCGGGGGGAGGTACCCTGCCGGTCCATGGCCCGCCTCTGCGCCCGACCGGACTGCCACGAACCGGCGGCGGCCACCCTGTCCTACGAGTACGCCACCTCGACGGTCTGGCTCGACCACCTGAGCGACGAGCGCCACCCGATGAACCACGACCTGTGCGGGCGCCACGCCGACCGCACGTCGGTGCCCCGCGGCTGGCAGCTCCGCGACCGCCGCGACGTCGTTCCCCTGCCGCTCTTCGGCGACAACGCCCTCGCCAGCTGAGTCCGCCCGCCCGCCGACCGGGCGGCGGGGACGGTGCCCGGTAACCTCGCCGGTCGGCCCGCAGGCGGCCGGTCCCCAACCGTGAGCGCACCCGACCCGGCCCCCTCCCGCACCGATCCGCCCGCGCCCCCCTGGGGGCTCGGCGAGGTCGCCATCGCGGTCGTCGCCACGCTGTTCGTCAGCCAGATCCTGGTGTCGATCGTGTTCGCCCTCGCCGGGGTGAGCGACGTCGACGACGCCTCCCTCGGCGTGCTCGCCCTCGGCACCGCCTCGCTCTGGGTCGGGATGGTGGGGGCGGTCGTCCTCGTCGTGCGGTCCCGCCGGGCCGACCCCCGCTCGTCGCTCGGCCTGGCGGTGCGTCCGCTCGACGTCCCGATCGGGATCGTGCTCGGCGTCGCCTGCCAGCTCGTGCTGGTGCCGGTCGTCTCGACGCCGTGGG
>Ga0123332_1000317_pt1 | contig 47237 bp, 34 predicted proteins | sample BioC12SIPDNA_4_FD_89958 | JGI IMG/M metagenome (GOLD analysis project Ga0123332, IMG submission 89958) | Anaerobic biogas reactor microbial communites from Washington, USA - Biogas_R2_A C12 SIP DNA | ecosystem: Engineered > Bioreactor > Anaerobic > Unclassified | place: Washington, USA... | reverse complement strand
GTGACGGCCCTCCTGGTGGGCGACGTTGCGCGCCATCGACAGCGCCTTCAGATAGACCTCGGGCCCCATCACGGCGGTGCCCACGTTGAGCAGCAGCCCGCCCTGCAGGCCCACGATCGACTGTGCCAGCACCAGGAAGTCGCGATAGGAGGTGGCCCCCAGCGCCGCGCCGTCGCAGTTGGGGTGCTCGTGGATGATGTCGTAGCCCATCCCGACATGGACCGTGGCGGGCACGCCCAGCCGGTAGGCCGCCGCCACCACGCTGATGTCGCGGTGCGGGAAGGCGCCTTCCTCTATAGCGCGCCCCGCCGCCTCGCCCAGGCCGATGCCATCGGCAGCGCCCCGGGCCGCGGCGTCATTGATGCCCCCGGTCTCTTGCCAGAGGCCGAACTGGCCCCGCTGGATGTAGCGCGCCACGTCCTCCGACGTGCCGCCCACGAGCGCTAGCTCGAAGTCGTGGATGACGCACGCGCCGTTCATCCCCAGGTGCGTGATCACGCCGCGCTCCAGCAGGTCGATCACGAAGCGCGAGAGCCCCAGCTTGATGACGTGGGCGCCCATCAGCAAGATCACGGGCCGCCCCGCCTGCCGGGCGGCCACCGCGCGGTCGACCACGTGGCGCATCGCCTCGGCGGCGGGATCGCTCAAGGGTGGGGCGGGGGCGTCGAGCGCCACCAGGTCGGCCAGCGCAACGTCGTGCTGGCGTGCGGAAAGCGGCAGCAGCCGCAGCCGGCTCCGATCGAAAGCAGGATAAGGCATCGTCAGTCCTCCGCAAAGAGATAGGCCAGCAGCCCTAGCCAGCTGCGCTGGACAGAGGGCCGGGTCATGATGAGTCCCTAGGCATCAAGTTAAGCCATGTATCGATGCACGTCAGTCACGTTATGTTGTAGGGGCTAGGCATTCCCGCAGCAGGAACCGCAATACCAGGCACCGTTCTAACGCAGTATTTCCTGCACGACAAGGTGCCTTATTGGGAATGCCTCGCCCTCTGGGCGGCGCGGCGCGCGTCCGTTGGTACCACGTGGCGCACAGCCCGACCCGTTCCTGCGGGCGACCAGCGTGGCGGCGGCTCGTCTGCGTCCGGGCAAGTCTATGCGTACCAAGAACGTGCGGGAATACGCGGCTGGGAAGCCGGGCGCCCCTACAGCAGAACGTGCGTCGCGGACTGCCCGTTCTTCGGAGGCCCTAACTTGATGCTTATGGGGCCGGGTCATGATCACTCCTCCGCAAAGAGATAGGACAGCAGCCGGCCATGGTCCCGGAAGTCGGCGATGATCAGGTCGGCGCCGGCGCGAATCAGGCGCGCGCGCTTCCACGCGTCGACGCCCTCGCGGCGCACCTCGTCGGTGGCGACGCCCACGGCGATCCCCCCGACGGCCTTGGTCTCCTCGATTTCCACGAAGCCGTCGCCGAAGGTGACGAGCTCCGCGCCGCCCAGGGCGTTCTCGCGCACGATCCGCTCCAGGATCACGCGCTTCGAGGTGCTCATGTCGCCGTCGAGCGCGCCGTAGATGCCGGCGAAGCAGTCGTCGATCCCGAGGAGCGCGGCCTCGGCGCGCACGTCGGCCTGATCGGTGCCCGAGGCGAGATAGCAGGTGACCCCCCGCGCGCGCAGGGCGCGCACGAAGGCCAGCCCGCCGGGCACGGCGTAGTCCTCGGGCGTCGCCGTGCCCGCGCGCAGCGCCGCGATCCGGTCCGCGATGTGGCGCGCGAGTCGCTCCAGGTAGACTCGTTTGTAGGCCAGCGGCGGCCGCGGCTCATGGCCTCGGCGGCGTACGGCGTCGCAGAGCGCTTCCATCTGGTAGATCGTCTGCTTGCCGGTGAGCCGGTCGACGAACTCGGTGACCTCGGTGGTGAGGGCGGCCTCGCTCTCGCCGGTGTCCAGCGCCTGCAGGATCTCGACGAGCAGCGGGATCATGACCTGCTGCCAGCCCTGGCGGATCAGCGAGAGCGTGCCGTCGAAGTCGAAGAGGGCGTGGCGGATGTGGCCGCGCGGGAGTTTGGGGTTGATGAGCTCGATGGTAATCATAAGGTAGTTATCAGTTGCCAGTTTTCAGTTGTCAGTTGTCAGATAGGAAGTCGGGATGGTGTGCCTATGCTGTTGTTTTAGCCTGGGGCCGGCGTTTTGACAAGCCACCCCCGCCGTGCTATACCTTCCAGTGTGGCGGAGCCGTCCGGGCTGCGCTCCCTCAGGATAGAAAGGAGACCGCGATGGCCAAAAGAGCCCTGGTCCCGATCGCCGATGGGACTGAGGAGATCGAGGCAGTGTGCGTCATCGATACGCTGCGCCGTGCCGATGTCGATGTCACCGTCGCGTCGGTGATGGGCCGGCTGCAGGTGACTGCCGCGCGCGAGACGAAGTTGGTGGCCGATGTGTTGATCGAGGACTGCGCCGATCAGGTCTATGACCTCGTGGCGCTTCCCGGCGGGATTCCGGGCGCCGAGCACCTGCGCGACTCGGAGGTGCTGACCGCGATCCTGCGTGCGCAGGCCGGCGCGGGAAAGCTCTACGCCGCGATCTGCGCCGCGCCGGCGGTGGCGCTTCACACGCACGGCCTGTTGAGCGGGTACCGGGCGACGGCCTTCCCCGCCTACATCGCCGAGCTGGAGCAGGCCGCGGGCGTCGAGGCCTCGGAGGACCGCGTCGTCGTCGACCGCAACGTGATCACCAGCCGCGGCGCCGGCACCGCGCTCGAGTTCGCGCTCGCGCTGGTCGAGGCGCTCTTCGACGCCGAGAAAGCCCACGCCGTCGCCGAGCGGATGTTGGCAAGGAGATAGTTAGCAGTTCTCAGTTGCCAGTTACCAGTTATCAGTTGCAGAGAGCAGAGGGCGTCCGTCTGGAAACTGCCATCCAGGTCCCTAACTGAAAACTGACAACTGGCAACTGGAAACTTTCCTTTTCCCCCCAAGGAGATCTGCATGACCACACCCTTACGCGATCGATTCTTCGGATGTATTGCCGGCGTGCACATCGGGTCGGCGATGGCGGCGCCGGTGGAGGGCTGGAGCTGGCAGAAGATCGAGGAGACCTACGGGATGCTCGATCACTTCCTGCCCTATCACCACTACCGGGCGACGACCGATTGGGTCCGTGAGCCCGGCACCACCGAGGACGGCGTCGAGCGCCAGAAGCTGATGATCACGGCGATCATGCGCAAGCAGGACCGGATCACGGCGGAGGACCTGCGCGCGACCTGGGTGACCGACATGAACCCCCAGGGCGCCGGCGTGGTCTCGGAGCCGTTCGAGGGGCCGCTGCTGGCGATGGCCAGGACGCCGATCCCGGCGGCCGATCTGGGCCGCTACTGCGACTACGCGGGCCTGGTATCGTTCGCCCGGTCGTGTCACCCCGTCGGCCTGATCAACGCGGGCGACGTGGACCACGCGCTGGAAGACATCCTGGAGGTGGGCCAGGTCTACCAGACCTCCAACAGCCGCGGCCTCCAGTGGGCCGCGGTGACCGGCGTGGCGATTGCGGCGGCGACCCGGCCCGACGCGACGGTCGAAAGCGTGCTCGGTGCGATCTTCGACGTCTGCGGCACCTTCTCCAAGCGCTTCGTGCAGGACGCGGGCGTGGTGCGCGAGCTGGAGCGCGCGCTCGAGCTGACCGAGGGGGCGCAGGACTTCCGCGACCTGCGGCAGCGCTTCGATTCGATGTATGCCGGGTTCGGGATCCCCTACGCCCAGGCCTACGCCAACGAGGTCGTGACCAAGGCGGTGTGCATCTTCCGCATGGTCAAGGGCGACCTCAAGGAGGCCATCGTCACGGGCGTGAACATGGGTCGCGACACCGACTGCGTGACCGCGGTGGCGGCGGGCATCTCCGGCGCGCTCTCGGGCAGCGCGGGGCTCCCGGAGGCGTGGGTCAAGCAGGTCGACCACGCCGCGAGCATCAACCCCTATACGAACACGCGCCGCACGCTAGCCGAACACGCCGACGGGCTCTACGGCGCCTACAAGGCGCGTCTGGCGCGCATGCGCGCGCTGGCGGCGACGATGGACTACTGAGGGACCAGGCCTTTGAGCGCTGCGGCTGGAGCAGGTGACGGCTGGACAAGGAGAGCGCGAAGGTCTTCCTGCATACAAGGAGGTACGCTATGAAGGTGCTCGTGACCGGGGTTAGTGGACGGCTGGGGCCGTTTGTGGTGCAGGCGCTGGCGGAGGCGGGGCACGACCTGGTGCTTTCGTCGCGACGCGAGCCGCCGGAGGAGATCCGCAGGTGGCCCTGGATCCAGGGCGACATCAACAGCTTTGAGGACTGCCGGCGCATGCTCGCCGGCGGGGGCTTCGACGCGGTGCAGCACCTGGCCGCGCAGCCCTGGCCTGTCGATCACCCGACCGAGCGCGCGCGTGCTGCGGAGCTGGGTATCCCCTTCGACGCGACGATGAAGAGCAACATCCTCGGCACCTACTATCTGCTCCAGGCCGCGCTGGCGGCCGACGTGGGCATCTTCGTGATGACCGGCAGCAACTGCGCGCTGGGCCACGGCTACCGCATCAGCGACCGGCCCTTCCCCTTCCACTACTTGCCCGTGGACGAGGCGCACCCTTCTGACGTCGAAGACTCCTACTCCTACACCAAGCTGGCAGGCGAGGAGCTGCTCGCGAGCTATACCCGTGCCTATGGCATGCGCACGCACATGGTCCGCGCCGCTGGGATCTGTGACGAGGCGCGCCGGCGCGCGATGGCCGCGAACGCGAGGCCCGTGACCGGCTGGAACCCGTGGCTGTGGTGCTGGATCGGGAGCGAGGACGTGGCCTCGGCCCACCGGCTGCTGATGGAGCGCGCGGCCGACATCCCGCCACACGGCGCCTACTTCTGCAACGGCGACGACACGACGGCGCTGGAGCCCTCGGCCGAGCTGCTCGCGCGCTTCAAGCCCGAGCTGCTCCCGCTGGTGCGCGATCTGGAGGGACACGCGTCTTTCCTGTCGAATCAGAAGCTTCGCGACGTGGTCGGCTGGGCGCCGCAGACCTCGTGGCGCCAGCATCTGGCGTAGGCGCCTGGCGGCCGACAGCGCCATTGCCGCCGGCGCGAAGGCGATTGCAGCAACAGGAGGTATAGGGCTATGACCACCCCACGCGTTGGGATCGGCGTTGTGGGTGCCGGGGCGATCGGCATCCGCGGCGCGCTGATGCACTTGAGCCAGCCGGACGTGCAGGACCGCGTGCGGCTCGCCGCCGTCTGCGACCCGGTCCCGGGCCGGGCGGCCGCGGCCGCCAAGAAATACGGCGTGGCGCGCGCCTACCTCGACTACGAGGCGTTGCTCGCCGACCCTGCCGTCGACGCCGTGACGCTCTGCTCGCCCATCGGCCTGCACTTCGAGCAGGGGATGCGGGCGATCGGGGCCGGCAAGCATATCCACTTCAACAAGACCATGACGACCACCGTCGCCGAGGCCGACACGCTGCTTGCCGCGGCGGCGGAGGCCGGGGTCAAGGTGGTCGCCTCGCCGGGCATGATGCTGCACCCGCACAACCAGCGCATCCGCCGCGCGATCCTCGAGGGGCGGATCGGCCGGCTGGCGTGGGCCATCGGCGGGACGAGCGCTGGCAGCGGCATCTATCATCTCACCGAGGAGTTCCGCACCGGCGAGGACATCCTGACCAGCGTCGATCCGGCGTGGTATTTCAAGCGGCCCGGCGGCGGCCCGCAGTACGACGTGACCGTCTACGTGCTGCACAACCTGACGGGCATCCTGGGCCCGGCGCGGCGTGTGACGGCCCTGTCGGGCATCGCCATCGCCGAGCGCGTCCACCAGGGTCAGGCGATCGCGACGGAGATGGATGACCAGACGTTGCTCTCGATCGACTTCGGCGACACGGTCTATGCCGTGATCTACGCGACGGTAGCGGGCGCCGTGACGCAGGGGTTCGCGCCCAACTTCTATGGGACGCAGGGCGCGATCGTGGGGACGAAGCTGGGCGAGATCGACCTGAAGCGCGACGGTGACCACCAGCCGCACGTGACGGGGGTCCACGCAGAGCTGCGCGAGAACCACGTCTTCGAGGATATGATGCAGCTTGTGGATTGGGTGCGCGGCGGTACGCCGACGCTCGTGTCGGCAGACCAGGCGCGGCACGTGATCGACATCATCGAGGCGGGGTACCGGGCGGCGGAGACGGGCCAGACGCAGCCGCTGCGGACGACGTTCGAGCCGCTGCCACTGGAGGTGCTGGCGGAGTAGGCGAACGCACAGGCACCACGATGCAGAGAGCGCAAGGACGCAGAAACGCCTTAGCTTTTCCCTGTGCGTCTTTGCGTTGACATCGGTCCACATCAGGAGCAGCTTTTGACGATTCGTTACGGCGCGCACTGTTACCTCTTCACCGACCGTTGGGCTGACGACCAACTCGGCCTGCTCGACACGGTCGCCGCCCTTGGCCTGGACCTCTGGGAGCTGGCGGTGGGCGACGACGTGGTCTTCACGCCGGCGCTGACGCGCGACCGCGCCGCCGGGCTGGGGCTCGCGCTGTCGGTGAGCCCGGGCGGCGCCTGGCCCGCGGCGTGCGACCTCTCGGCGGCGGATCCCGCCGACCGCGCGCGCGGGCTGGCCTGGCACAAGCGCCAGGTCGATACCGGCGCGGCTGTGGGCGCGATCTCCTATACCGGCGCGCTCTATGGCCATCCCGGTGTCGTGGTGCGCGAGCCGCTCACGGATGACGTGTGGGCGCGCACCGCCGACGGCCTTCACGCGCTGGCCGACTACGGCGCCGCGTGCGGGATGCAGATCGTGCTGGAGCCGATGTCGCACTTCCGCACCCACCTAGTCAACACGCCCGCGCAGTTGATGCACCTGCTGGCGCTGGCCGACCACGCCAACCTCTACGGCCTGCTCGACACCTATCATCTGGTGACCGAGATCCGCGACTACGCCGCTGCGGTGCGCACGGTGGGGCCGCGGCTGTGGGGGCTGCACGCCTGTGAGAGCGACCGCGGCGTGCCGGGCGGCGGGCTGGTGCCGTGGGACGCCGTCTTCGGCGCGCTGCGCGGGGCCGGCTTCACTGGCTGGATCGTGATGGAGACGTATAATTCATCCATCGGCGATCCGCCCGGCAGCTTCGCCATCAGCCGCGGGATGTTCCACGATCCGTGCCCCGACGGCGCGGCGTTTGTCCGCCAGGGCCTCGCCTTTCTACGAGCGGGGCTGTCCCCCAACCCAAGGAGCGATACGCTGTGAAGATCGACGCGCACAACCACCCGGACTGGCACGGGCACAATCTCGACCGCTTTCTCGCCAATATGGACGCCCACGGCATCGATCGCGCGTGGCTGCTCACGTGGATCGCGCCGCGAGACGAGTACGCGCCCGCGTACTACACCGTGGTCCCGCCGGGCGACGCGGAGGGGCCGATCCCGTTCTCGCGGTGTTTGGATTACGCCAACCGCGCGCCGGGCCGGTTCGTGCTGGGCTACGCGCCCGATCCCCGGCGTCCGGAGGCGATCGATCAGCTACAGGCGGCGGTGTCGATCTACGGCGTGCGCGTCTATGGCGAGCTGAAGGTACGGATGTGCTACGACAATCCCGACGCGCTGCGGATGTTCCGCTATTGTGGCGCGGCGGGGCTGCCGGTGGTCGTCCACATCGACTACGAGTTCGATACCGGTGCGACCTATCCGCGGCCCAACTGGTGGTATGGCGGCGGGATCGAGGCGTTCGCGCGCGCTATCCACGCTTGTCCCGAGACGACGTTCATCGGGCACGCGCCGGGCTTCTGGTCGCATATCTCGGCCGACGGCAAGGCCACGCGCGAGATGTACCCGAGCGGGCCGGTGGTGCCGGGGGGCGCGGCGGTGGCGCTGCTGCGCGACTGCCCCAACCTGTACGCCGACCTGTCGGCCAACTCGGCGCGCAACGCCCTGCTGCGCGACCCGGCGTTCGGGCGCGACTTCGTGCTGGAGTTCCAGGACCGCCTGCTCTATGCCCGCGACGGCTTCGGCGACGAGCTCGATCGCTTGCTGGAGGATATGGCGCTGCCGGACGCGGTGTTGGAGAAGATACGCAGCGGGAACGCGGTTGGCCTGGTGGGGGCGTAGGAGGTCGTCGCCGGTTCTCAGTTGTCCGTCGAAGCAAGGAGCACGAAGAAGGAGGTTACCCGTGGCGCTCGATATCGTGCTGTTGATCGTGATGGCTGCGCTGATTGGCCTGGCCGCTGCCGAGGGGTTCGTGCGCTCTCTGGCCATGCTGTTGCTCTTCTACCTTCTGACGCTTCTCCTCGGGGTCCTCTCCGTGGCCTTCGACGTCGCCAGCCTGCTCAACGACCTCATCGTCACCTCACTGGCGTCGGGCCCCACGACGCCGCTCTTCTATCAGGGGCTGCTTTTCGTGGGGCTCCTGATCCCCGGTTTCATCATCGCCGTGATGCTCAGCCACAGCGCGCTGGACGACACGGCCATCAAGCCGCTCAAGTGGTTCGACAACGTCCTGGGGACGCTGGTGGGGGTAGTGCTGGCCCTGGTCTTCGCGGCGGTGCTCTGCAACGCCTGGGGCGTCATCGTGAGCGAGCGGTGGAACCCCGCCGAAACCTGGCTTTCGATGCGCACAGTGTTCCAGGGCTCGGCGCTGCGGCCCTTTATGATGCGCATCCTCAGCCTCTACCGCGTGGCTCTGTTCCCGTTCTCGGCGTCCGGATACCCGGTCTACTTCATCCCGCAGGGCTAGGCCCGGCGGACAACGATCGCTCAGGAGGCATTATGGCAGAGACTTCCGAAACCCTGGCGCTGTTCGGCGGCCCGCGGGCCGTCACGCTCGACCCCGGCGACACCTTCACCTGGCCCATCGTGACTGAGGAGGACGAGGCCGCCGTCCTGGGCGTGCTGCGGCGTGGCGCGATGTCGGACCTGGACGTGACCGAGGCCTTCGAGGCCGACTTCGCCGCGTGGCAGGGGCGAACTTACGCACTGGCGTTCAACACGGGCACCGCGGCGCTGCAGGCGGCCATGTTCGGCGTGAAGCTGGGCGTGGGCGACGAGCTGATCTGCCCGAGCCTCACCTATTGGGCGTCGGCGCTGCAGGCGTTCGCGCTGGGCGCCACCGTCGTCTTCGCCGATATCCTGCCCGACACGCTCTGCCTGGACCCCGACGACATCGCGCACCGGATCACGCCGCGGACGAAGGCGATCATGGTGGTGCACTACGTGGGGCATCCGGCCGAGATGGATGCGATCAACGCGGTGGCCGAGCGGCACGGCGTGGCGGTGATCGAGGACGTGTCGCACGCGCACGGCGGGCTCTACAAGGGGCGCATGACCGGCACGTTCGGCAGGGTCGCCGCGATGTCGCTGATGAGCGGCAAGTCACTGCCGATCGGCGAGGGCGGGATGCTGGTGACCGACGATCGCGAGGTCTACGAGCGCGCGATCGCCTTCGGGCACTACCGGCGGTTCGACGACCGGGTCCAGTCGCCGGAGCTGCGGCCGTATCGCGGGCTGCCGATGGGCGGGCAGAAGTGCCGCATGAACCAGCTCTGCTCGGCGATGGGCCGGGTACAGCTCAAGGCGTACGACGCGCGTGCTGCGGAAATCCGGCGGGCGCTGAACCGCTTCTGGGACCTGCTGGAGGGCGTCCCGGGCCTGCGCGCGCACCGGGTGCCGCCGGAAGGCAACAGCACGATGGCGGGCTGGTATGCGGCCAAGGGGCTCTACGAGCCCGAGGCGCTGGGCGGGCTTTCGGTGACGCGCTTCTGCGAGGCCGTGCGGGCCGAGGGCAGCGCCTGCTATCCGGGCCTGAACAAGCCGCTGCACCTTCATCCCCTCTTCAACACGGCCGACATCTACGGCCACGGTAAGCCCACGCGCCTGGCACACACCGACCGCGACGTGCGCCAGCCGCCTGGCAGCCTGCCGGTCTCGGAGGGCATCGGCGCGCTGACCTACGCGATCCCGCAGTTCAAGCGCTACCGGCCCGACGTCATCGCCGAGCACGCGACCGCCTACCGCAAGGTGGCCGAGCACTACGCGGCGCTGCTCGAGGGCGACCCGGGCAACCCGCCCGACGTGTGCGGGTGGGGGCTGGAGGGGTAGCGGGCGAATCGCTGAGTGCGCTGAACGGGATGACCACGCTGAGGCGGGCACATGAGGACGCGCCCGCTTCCCGAGCCAACGCTCTGCGTCCCCGCTGTACGCGGCGGCATCAGCGATTCAGTCTGCCGTAGGCCGGTTCCGACCGAGCGGTCGTCCCGACCGAGCGGTCGGCACGACCGCGCATTGGCCACTAGTCCAGATCGGGGGCCTTGCCGTGCTCCTGAGCCCGAAAGAGATCGGCGCTACGATACGCTGGCTGCTGGCCAATGGGTCGCCGCCGGTGCGCCACCTCACGCACAGGCACATCCTCGGGCCGAGGCTATGTGGGCGCTCTGGGCCGGGGAGAAGGCGTTCATCGAGACGCTCCTGGCACAGGAGCCAGCGGACGTGCGTGGCCGGTGGACGTGCGATGCGATCTACGAGGAACGACTGAACCGCTATGATCGAGATGCCCGTGTGTTGTGCCCTAGCCGCGGCCCATTGTCGCACAGACCTGCCCTGATATACTGATCCATGCGCAGACGCGTGTGCGGCGGGCCCACGCGCCGTCTGGCCTCGCTGATGTGCTGGCAGGCCGTGCGCCTAGTCGAGGGAGGGTGCGATGGACCGTGCGACTCTGCGGCGGCGGCTGCCGGTTGTGGTGTTGCTCGTCGTGCTCGTGGGGGGCGGGCCTGTCGCGCGGCCGGCGCAGGCGGCGCCGGCCCCGGCGCCTGCAGCCAATGGCGTCACGATGCGCGAATTGACGTTCGCCAACGGCGACGTCGCGCTCGCCGGGACGCTCCACTTGCCGCCCGGCGCTGGCCCATTCCCTGCCGTCGTTATCATGCACGGCTCCGGCCCCGACTCGCGCGTGCCCTACATCCCCGATGCTCAGATGCTCGCCGACGCCGGGATCGCCGCCTTCATCTTCGACAAGCGTGGCACGGGGCAATCCGGCGGGGATTGGCGACGCGCCAGCCTCGACGACCTGATGGCCGACGGCCTCGCGGCGGTCACGCTGGTCCAGAGCCAGCCGGAGATCGACCTCGCGAAGGTAGGGCTGCTGGGCAGCAGCCAGGGCGCGTGGCTGGCGCCTTTCATGGCGGCACGCGATAGCCGGGTCGCCTTCTTCGTCCAGGTCACCGGTTCGGCCACGCCGCTGGCCAACCAGGAGCTGTGGGGTACCGGCAACGCGCTCAAGTCGCTCGGCTTCTCCGACCGCGCCATCCGCACCGCGATGAAGACCACGCACCTGCTCTACAGCGCCCGCGGCCTCATCCGCGCCGGAATCCTGCCGCTGGGCGATCTCTGGTTTGTCACCTACGACCCGACGCTCGATCCCGCTGCCGCCTGGGCCAACATACGCGTGCCTGCACTCGTGCTCTACGGTGCAGCCGATCCCACAGTTCCGTCCGAGACGAGCCTGCACATCGTGAGGGAGGCGCTGGCGCAGGGTGGGCATCCGGACAGCCGTGTGGTTGTCTTCCCCGACCTGGGCCATGCGCTGGGCGGCCCCGCCCGCAACACAGACCCCGCCTACACGTCAGTGGTCACGGGGTGGATCAAGGCCGTGATGGACGGCGCGGCGCTGCCCGCGATGCCCTACCCAGACACCACTCCGCCCACGACCAGCCCGCGCTGGTATGGCCTCGGCCCGGACCCCACGCCCTGGTACGCCACGGCGGCCTTACACCTGCCGCTCATCTTGCTCTTCCTGGGCGTCTTTGTCGGCGCGGCGATCATCAGTCTGCTGCCGCGCGTGCGGTTTGGTGGGGCGCTGCCGCGGGTGTTACTCGGGCTCACGGGCGCCGCAAATGCCTTCGTCCTGGTGGGCCTGGTGTTGGCGCTCAATTACCTGCTCAACGCCGACGCCGAACAGTCCTCACCCGAGGTCCCCTTGAGCGGCGCGCTCTTCCCGCTGGCGTGGGCCGGCGTCGCCCTGGTGGCAGGCCTCACCTACGCGTGGGCAACGACGCGCCGTCGGGGGGAGCGCGGCCTTGGGCACGTGGTGCTCGCGATTGTCACAGTGGCAGGCTGGGCGTTCGTGCTCTTCGCGGGATACTGGGGCCTGTTGGGCGGACGGCTATAGCAGGGTCGAGCGATCCGCAATATCTTGGGGGGGGCGCGCGCGGCCGATGGGCCGGCACCCCACGCCCGACCCGGCAATCTCCGGCGCGTGAAAACGCCGTGCCGACCTCAAGGTTTGACAGCCTTGATAATTGGCACTACAATATGTTTGTAAACCCTGCAGACGGGCGGCGCGCGAGTGGTCTGGCAGGGTTCGAGTCGTATCAGGGTCTTGCACCTTTCTAGAAAGGAGTTTGGCGGGGACATTCTGGTCATAGTGATCTGACGATGTGTATTTCGATGCGAGGAGGTAGAAACCAATATGCCGAAGTTCGAGCGTGAAGTAGAGATCGATGCACCAGTTGAGAAGGTGTGGCAGATTCTGATCAACCCCACCTACTGGCCTCAGTGGTTTCCCGGCATAGACAGCATCTCAAACGTGACATCGATCGCCGTGGGTGGGACGTTCGAGTGGGTCGATGACGGTCAGACGGGCACGGGCACCATCGTGAGCATGGAGCCCATGAAGCGTCTGGAGGTCTTGACCCAGATGGGCGACGACAAGGACTCGCACCTGTTCAAGCTGCGGCCGGCCGGCGGGTTCCTGGGTCTGGGTGCTGATGAGTGCAAGGTGGAGTACACGCTGGACACGTTGATGGGAGGCGGCCTCCTGGGGAGCTTCGTGGCCGGGGGCAATCCGAAAGACGCGATCCGCGTCAAGAAGGCGATGCACCAGCTTAGGCGGCTGGTCGAGAGTATGTAGCCTTCGGCCGGCGGTGTGATCTGGAGGTACGTCTCCCTCGGCCCGTTCAGGGTCAGAGTTAGGTGCACAGCCAGATCTCGGCCAACAACATTCTTCAGGTAGTGCTCAAGTAAGGAGTGGAAACCATGGGTTTAATCGCGACGATCGTGGTCGGTCTGGTGGCGGGGCTGTTGGCTTCCTGGCTCATGAAGGCCAAGACGGGGATCTTGGTCGACCTGATCCTGGGCGTGGTTGGCAGCATTGTGGGTGGCTGGATCACCAGCCTCATCCTTGGCGTTGACCTGGTGGGCGGCATCAACCTCACCAGCATCATTGTAGCGGTGATCGGCGCGATCGTCGTCATCGCCATCTACCGGCTCATCACGCGCGGACGGGTCTAGCGCAGGGTCGAGGCGGGCCCGCTTCGCAGGCGGGCCGCCTCTTTTCATGTGGCGAAGGAATGGGCGGCCTCGCAAGGGGCCGCCCATTCGCTTGTTCTACACTTCGGCCTCCGCCGCCCAACCCAATCCGTCGCATACGCCAACGGACTCCGGCGCCAAGCCTGCAGCCACCTATGCTATTGTGGGGCTAATCTTTTCGCCCTCTGCCCATTCATGAGGAGGCGGGAATGCACATCAGTTCCCGGTGGTTGGGCTTGCTATCAACGGGGCTCCTCATCGCTGCCTTCATCTTGGCCGTCTGGCCCGGCCCCGCACGGGCTACCGTCGAGTACGCACGCATGACCGGGCAATCCTGCGCCACCTGCCACGTACGTCCAGAGGGCGGCGGAGCCCTTAGCGTGACGGGCGCCGGCTTCGCCCGCAGCGGCTACCAGTGGCCCGTCCCCGTCGAGTTCCTGGAGGCGACACCGCAGCTCTCGGACTTCCTCCGGGGCGTCAAGCTCGTCGCAGGCTTTGTCCACGTGATCTTCGCCACGCTCTGGTTCGGCACCATCCTCTACATCCACATCGTCGTGCGCCCGCAGCAGCTCACCTCGGGCATTCCGCGCACCGAGGCGCTGATCGGCTGGGTCAGCATTGGTGTGATGGCCGTGACCGGCATCACGCTGACGGTCTTTCGCGCGGTGGAGACGGGTGCCGTCTTCCGCGGCACGTGGGGCACCGTCTTCATCATCAAGCTGGCGTTGTATGGGCTGCTGGTCGCGGCAGCGGCGGTGGCCACCTTCGGCCTGTCGCGGAGGCTGCGCCGGCGGCCCGCCGCTGCTGAGGAGGCCGGGCTGGTCGAGGCGCCTGCCGGCCCGCCATCCGAGGCGGGAGCGCCAACTGGCCCGATCACGCCCGAGGCGTTGGCTGCGCTCAACGGCCAGGAGGGCGCCCGCGCCGTTGTCGCCGTGGATGGCAAGCTCTACGACGTCTCCAACAGCCGCCTGTGGCGCGAGGGCGTGCACGTCCGGCGCCATCACGCCGGGTTGGATCTGACCGAGGCGCTGGCCGGCGCGCCGCACGGGCCCGAGGTCCTGGAGCGGATGCCCTACCTGGGCGAGCTGCAGACCGCCGCTCCCGCCGCGACCGGGGCCCGGCCCCGGCGGCTGGAGCCGCGCCGCATCTTCGTCGGGCTTGCCTACGGCAACCTCGTCTTGATGCTGGGCGTGCTGCTCTGCATTGCGTGGTGGAACTGGGGCTTTGTGGCCCGAAGCCGGCAGCCGGAAGCGGACACGCTCGTGCGGGCCGGGCTCACCGAAGCCTCTGCGACGTGCGCCAACTGCCACCTAGACAACGCGTTCCTCGCCGCGCAGGTGGCCGAGTGGGAGCATAGCCGCCATGCCGAAGACGGGGTGGGGTGCTTCGAGTGCCACGGGGCCAACGCTGGCGACGTCGACGCGATGGACCACAACGGCTTCCTCGTCAGCGTGCTGGTGACGCCGAACGACTGCGGCGAGTGCCACGTGCTGGAGGCCGAGCAGTTCGCCGTGAGCTACCACGCGCAGGCGGGCAATATCCTCCACTCGCTCGACAACATCCTTGGCGAGCGCGTCGAGGGCGTCGCCGCGGCGGTGCTGGGCTGCCAGCAGTGCCACGGCGCCCCCGTTACGCTCCGCGAAGACGGGACCCTGGACGAGGCGAGCTGGCCCAACACCGGTATGGGGCGCATCAACCCGGACGGGAGCCGGGGCGCCTGCTCCACGTGCCACACGCGCCACCTCTTCTCGGTGGCCGTCGCCCGCGAGCCCGGCGCCTGCGGCAACTGCCACATGGGGCCCGACCACCCTCAGAAGGAGATCTACGAGGAGAGCAAGCACGGGGTCGCCTTCGCCGCCAACCGCGAGCGGATGGCCCTGGAGGCCGAGGACTGGGTGCTGGGCGAGGACTACACCGCGGCGCCCACCTGCGCCACCTGCCATATGAGCGCCGCGCCCGGCCTGGCGGCCAGCCACGACGTGGGCTTGCGCATCTCCTGGACGCTGCGGCCCCCGGTCTCGGTGCATCTGGATAACTGGGCGGCCCGGCGCGACGCGATGACCCAGGTCTGCCGCCAGTGCCACTCACCGGGGTTCTTCACCAACTACTTCGCCCAGTACGACGACGCCGTAGTGCTCTACAACGAGAAGTTCGCCCTCTCCGCCGGCTCCATCATGGCCGACCTGCGCGAGGCGGGCCTGCTGACCCCGAAGGAGTTCGACGAGCAGATCGAGTGGACCTATTACTACCTGTGGCACCACGAGGGCCGCCGCGCCCGCCACGGCGCCTCGATGATGGGTCCGGACTACGTCCAGTGGCACGGCTTCTACGAGGTCGCCGACCGCTTCTATAACGAGCTGATTCCCGAGGCCGAAGAGCTGCTCCCGGGCGTGACCGAGCCATACCTGGACACCGAGCACCACGCCTGGCTCACGGAGTAGAGTCCGCCTCCGTTGCGGCCGGTCTCAGCCCCACAGCGTGGGGGCCCGAGCCGCTCTGCTCCGTTTCCGTTGCGGCCGGTCTCTGACCGCGCCGCTCTGCGGCCTCCGTTGCGGCCGGTCTCAGCCCCACAGCGTGGGGGCCCGAGCCGCTCTGCTCTGCGCTGCCCACATTGTCGGCCGGCGCCGTTCGGGCACGGTGGGCGCAGTCCCGGGTTCGTGGGAAGACCGGCCCGAACGGCAGAGGGCAACTCATTCCGTTGCGGCCGGTCTCAGCCCCACAGCGTGGGGGCCCGAGCCGCTCTGCTCTGCGCTGCCCGCATTGTCGGCCGGCGCCCGTTCGGGCACGGTGGGCGCAGTCCCGGGTTCATGGGAAGACCGGCCCGAACGGCAGAGGGGGCCCGCGCCGCTCGTTGATCGCAGCATACAGGCCTGGCCTTTCATCCTTCATCCTTCACGACCTTCCCCACCTCCATCCAGACGCTGCCCAGGAGCGCGCCGCCTATGACCAGGGCCCACTGGGCCGCGGTCAGCGGGGTGGTGTCGAGCACAGCCTGTACGCCCGGGATCAGCGTCATCGCCAGCACCAACGCGACCATACCCACAAGCCAGCCCAGCGCGAAGCGGTTGGACAGTAAGCCCCGCCGCAGCAGCGGGATGCGCTCCTGCTTCAGGTTGAGCGCCAGCACGATGTGGCCCAGCAGCCACGTGGCGAACGCCGCGGTCCGCGCGCTCGCCAGGTCGCGGCCCAGCGCGAAGGAGCCGAAATAGGCCACCATGATCGCCAGCGTCGGCCCGATCAGCGTGCGCGCGATGCGCCGGACCACCCCCCACGAGAGAAAGCGCCGGCGCGCGCGAGGCGGGTCGTCCATCAGCCCCGGCTCGGCCGCCTCGGTCACGAAGATCGTCGACGACGCCAGGTCCATCAACAGCTCGATGGCGATGATCTGGATGGGCGCGAAGGGGAAGGGGCGCCCGACCGCCAGCGGGATGATGAACGACGTCAGCAGGATCGCCTTGGCCGACAGGTAGTATGTGATCCCCTTGCGGAAGTTGTCGTAGGCCTTGCGGCCGATCGCCACGCCGTCGGGCAGGTGGGCGAAGTTGTCGTCGGTAAGCACCAGGTCGGCGGCCTCGCGGGCAACATCGGTGCCCGTCTCGCCCATCGCCACGCCGATGTGCGCGGTGCGCAGCGCGGGCGCGTCGTTCACGCCGTCGCCGGTCACGGCCACCGTCTCACCCTGGTCCTGCAGCGCCTGCACGATGTGCAGCTTGTGCTCCGGGGTCGCGCGGGCAAAGACCTGCGTCGTGCGGACCGCCTCGGCCCACGCCGGCGCCGCCAGGTCGTCCAGATCGGGCCCGGTCAGTACGCGCCCGCCATCGAGGCCGATGGTGTGGGCGATGTGGCCGGCGGTGGCGGCGTTGTCGCCGGTGACCAGCAGCGTGCGGACGCCTGACCGGCGCAGCGCCTCGATCGCCGCCGGCGCCTCGGCGCGAACCGGGTCCTCCAGCACGGCGCAACCGGCGAAGCGCAGCTCGCCCTCTTCGGGCGGTTGGCCGCCTTGCCACACCGCATATGCCGTGATGCGGTACCCCTCCGCGGCCAGCGCCGCCACGCGTTCGCGCACCGCCGCTGTTGCCGATGCGTCTTCCCCGTGAGAGGCGGAGGCGCTGCCTGGCCGCGCAAGGAGCGCGGCATCGAGCGCCGGTTCCGGCTCGATCGCAGACCGCTCGGTCCCAGACCGCTCGATCGCAGACCGCTCGGTCAGAGACAGGCCGGAATGGGGGGTGCCCTGTGGGGGCGCAGCATGCTGCGCCTCTGCCAGCACCGCTTCGGGGCTTCCGGTCACGTAGCGCACGCGCGTGCCATCGTGCGCATAGACCAGGCGCCGCGTGCCGCTGCCACGGGCGAAGCCCTGTTGATCCACCAGGTTCCCGGGCGGCGGCTCGGGCGGGTCCGCCAGCGCCGCGGCCGCGTCGAGGAGCGCGGTGTCGGTGGGGTCCTGGGAATGCTCGGGGATGGCCGGCAACGCCGCCGTCAGGAAGGCGCGCCAGGCGCCGGTGTGCTCGCCGGCGTCGCGCCAGAGCACCTCGCCGCCGGGCAGGATGATGCCCGCCAGCGCCATCGTGTTTTCGGTGAGCGTGCCGGTCTTGTCGCTCACGATCGTCGTCACCGAGCCCAGCGTCTCGGCACCGTGCAGCCGGCTCACGATCACGCCCTTGCGCGCCAGCTCGAAGGCTGCCAGCGCCAGCGCCATGGTGATGATGATCGGCGGCTGTCCCGGGACCATGAGGAAGGTCAGCGAGAGCCAGGTGAGGATCATCTCCTGCAGGTCGAGCCCGCGCAGCAGCCCCGCCAGCGGGATCACGAGGCTGACGCCGACGGCGACGTAGGCCAGGGTCCGCGCCAGGTCGCGCATCTCCTGCTGCAGCGGGGTCTGCGCCTCGCGTGCCTCGGCCGAGAGCGCGGCCACGCGCCCTAGCTCGGTTGCGTCGCCCACGGCCACCACTACCGCCTCGCCCTGCCCGTCGACGACGGTGGTGCCGGCAAAGACGGCGGTGGGCCGCTCGGCCAGCGGCGCGCTGGCAGGCACGGTGGCGCCGGCGTCCTTGGGCCGCGGCGTCGACTCGCCGGTCAGCGGCGCCTCATCCACCAGCAGGCCCACCGCGTGCAGCAAACGCGCGTCGGCGGGCACGCGGCTCCCCGGCTGCAGCGGGACGATGTCGCCCACCACGACGTCATTGACGCCGATTTCGCGCCGCGTCCCGTCGCGCAGGACCCGCAGCCGCGGCGACTGGAGCTCGCGCAGCCGCGCCAGCGTGCGGTCGGTGCGCCCCTTGTTGATCAGCTCCACCGCGATGTAGGTGAGCACCACGCCCACCATCACCAGCGCCTCGCGCACCTGCCCCACCGCCAGCGAGATCCCCGCCACCGCCAGCAACAGCAGGATCATCGGCGAGGTCACGCTCTCCCACAGCAGCGCCCCGAAGCCGGTCGGCTGCGTGTCGATCAGCGTGTTGGCGCCGTAGCGGGCGCGCATCGCGTCCACGCGATCGCCGGTCAACCCAACCTGGGGGTCGACCTCCAGCCGCGCCAACGTCCGCTCCGCCGGTTCCGCCCACCAGCGTCCCATCTCCTGCGTACCGTCCATCGGAGGCCTCCCTTCGCCCGTTGCCCGGTCTCACCGCTCGGCCGTGGCTGCCTGGCTAGCCCGCGCGGCGCGGATCACTGTTCTCATCGATCTCGCGCAGTAGCTCGACGACCTGGCTGCGCCCGCGGGCCAACGCCTCGCGCCCCGCCGCCGTCAGCCGGTAGATCTTGCGCACTCTGCCCTCGACGATTTGTCTCTCGCGCGATAGGAGCCTCTCGGTCTCGAGCCCGTGCAACATCGGATAGAGCGTCCCCGGGCTCAGCGTGTAGCCGTGACGGCGCAACTCCTCGATCAGCCACGCCCCGTAGACGGGCTCCCGGCCCGCGTGATGGAGGATGTGCAGCTTCACAAGTCCCAAGAACAGATCCCGCTTCAGCGGCATTGCCACTCCTTTACTGATATCGGATCCCGTTATCGTGATCCGATATTAACGCAGATGCCATCCGCGGTCAACCTCTCCTGCGGTATCGCGGCATGCAGCACCTGGCGCAGATCGCGGTGCCTTTGCCACGGGTGAGTGGTTCTTGTGCCGTCCCACCCCCCGTGCTACAATAGAAGCATCACTCCTCACCGCCCATCGCAGCAGTTCCATGCTGACTGCGCGGTACACGCTGCTCCCATAGCAAGGAGGGTGCCATGATCATCGTGCGGGATCCCCTGCGCCTGTTGTGTGTCTGTTTGGTTGTTGGCTTGATCCTCACGGGTCTTCCCTTACCGGCTGTGGCCGTGCCGCTGGCGACCGGCGGGGCATCGCCCCCGCCGCCTTCTCAGGAGGCGGGGGACTTCATCACACCGCCCGCGCCCGCCGAGGTCACGGTGCAGGCAGGGCTGCAGGCCGAGCTGGCCGGGTTCGAGGCTGCGCGCGAGGCCGGCCCCGCAGCCTTGGTGGCGCTGGGGGAACGTCTCTCGCCTGCGGCGCTCGATCTGGTGATCGTTGACATCGCCGAGGCGCGGGAGCTGCTCCCCGCAGCCGCGCCACCGCCGCCCGAGAGGCCCGCGCTCGATCCAACGGCGGAGCGGGCGGCTCAGGAGGGCCTGGCGGCAGAAGAGGCCGCCCACCGCGCCCTCGCGCTGACGGACTTCAGCGATCCCGCGGAGGGACGCGCGAACGGCACTGCTGCGGACGTCCCCGCGGGCGTCGCGGCGCCAGCTGCCCCGGCGGCCGACCGCACGGTGGGCAGCGGCTGTACCTACGCCACGATCGCGGCCGCCATCGCGGCGTCGGGCCCCGGCGACAGGCTCCTGATCGAGGGCGGGCGCACCTTCGTCGAGAACGTCACCGTCCCGCTGACGCTGACGCTCCAGGGCGGCTTCGCCGGCTGCGCCAGCGGCTCGGCGGCCCGCACGACGATCGACGGCAATGCCCTCGGCTCGGTCATCATCGTCAACCGGGCCATCTCCGTCACGCTCCGCAACCTGAACGTCACCAACGGTGCTACCGGCTATGAGGGAGGCGGCGTCCGCTTTGCCCTGGGTGATGGGACCGGAAGGCTAGCCCTGTACGGCGTCTCCATCTACGGCAATACGAGTCAGTGGGGTGGTGGGCTGTGGGTAGGGCCTGACGCCGAGGTGACCGGGCAGAGCGTCCAGATCTACGATAACACCGCGGCGAGCTACGGTGGCGGGGTGCGGCTGTGGGGCGGGCGCATCAGGCTGGCCAACAGCAGCATCTACAACAATGCCGCGCCCCTGGGCGGCGGCATCTATGCAGCGAGAGAGGGCAGCTCTGTGCCGGTGATCACCCTGGACCCCTATACCGACGTCTCCGACAACCAGGCTTTGACCGGGGAGGGTCTGGGTGGCGGCGTCTACCTGCGCCAGGGGACGCTGGCGATGGCGGGTGACTCGGACCTGATCTCCAACGATGCCATCCACGGCGGTGGGGCCTACGTCGTGACCAGCACAGTTACGCTCGATGGCGGCTCCTCGTGGATCTACAACAACACCGCGACCGGCAACGGCGGCGGCGTCTATGCCCAAGATAGCACGGTCAACCTCGACAACGACGCGCAGCTCTACAGCAACGGCGCCCAGACCGGCGGCGGCGCCTATCTCAATGGCAGCACCGTCAATGCCGACAAGGCGCACATCCGCTACAACACGGCCTCCGCGTACGGCGGCGGCGTCTACGCAACCGCCGGGTCGGTGCTCGATATGGACCTGGGAGCTTACGACTGCTTCCGCGCGCGCTGCAGCCGCCTGGCGAACAACACGGCGACCAGTTACTACGGTGGTGGGGTCTATGCCAGTGCCAGCACCGCCGATCTGCGCAACACCTTTATCGAGAACAACGCCGCTTACTATGGGGGCGGCGCGTACGTCTACAACGGCAGCGCGCTCTACATCTATAACAGCCTTTTCGCCCGCAACGACGCGGTGGGGGGCGTCGGCGATGCCATCCGGCTCAACGCCAGCGCGACGCTGTGGGGCGCGGGCAACACCCTGGCCTACAACGACGCCGGCGGTGCCGCTACGGGCAATGCGGTCGCGCTGTCCGCCTCCAGCCTGTCGTTCCACTGTGGCGTTATCTGGGGCCATGCCACCAGCATCGACCCGACCGGTGAGACCGTCACCTACTCGGACGTCCAGGGCGGCTATGCCGGCACCGGCAATCTCGACACCGATCCGCTCTTTGTCGCGCCGGGCAGCTCCGACTACCACCTGCAGGACACCAGCTCTCTGATCGACCGTTGCCCCACCTTCAGCGGGTTGGACACGGACTTCGACAACGAGGCGCGACCCGTTGTGCGCTTGTCCCTCACGACGCCCTACGATATGGGGGCCGATGAGACCACGCCGGCGCGCGTCGGCATCAACGGCGGGGCGTGCACTTATGGCAGCATCCGCGACGCCGTCGCCGCGGCCGTCTCGGGCGACACGCTCTACCTGGTGGGCGGTACGTATTACGAGAACGTCGACATCTACAACAAGTCCCTCACGCTGGCCGGCGGCTACGTGGCCGACTGCGTCACGCCGGGCGGCGGAACGACGACGGTCAACGGCCTAGCCAACGGCGGGAGCGTCTTCGACATCGGCCATGCGACGGTGGTGCTCCACGACCTGCGGATCACGGGCGGCAACGCCACCGGGGGCGGGCTCGACGTCGGCAGCGATGCGCACGTGACGCTGGACAACGCCGACATCTACGGCAACACGGCGCCCTACGGCGGGGGAGTCTGGGTCGGCCTTGGTGCGGTCGTCACGGCAACCAATGGCTCCGCCATCTACAACAATACCGCAACCACCGATGGCGGCGGCGTGCGCGTCAACGGCGGCAAGTTCGTCGGCGGCGACACCACCTCCGACATCCACGACAACACCGCCGTCAATGGTGGCGGGATCTCGGTGACCACGGGCGGGGTCGCGCTGCTCATCGGTTCCGACCTCTTGCGCAACCAGGCCACCGGCGCCACGGGCCAGGGCGGCGGCATCCACGTCACCGCCGGCAGCGTGGTCACCTTGACGGGCGTCGTCTGGATCTACGACGGGCACACGGCCTACGACGGCGCGGGCATCTACGCCGACGCCTCCCGGGTCGACCTGCTGGGCGGCACCTCCATCCAGGGCGGCACGGCGAGCCATTATGGCGGCGGGCTCTACCTGACCAACGGCAGCACGCTCGCCGCGGACATCGTGACTGTGGGCTATCCGAGCGCGACGGGCAGGAATCGCGCCGTGCTGGGCGCGGGCATCTATGCCGACAGCAGCGCCATTCACTTCACCGGCGACATCGTCAACAACGAGGCCTCGAACTCCGGCGCCGGGCTCTACGCGCTGGGAGGCACCGTCCGCCTGACGAGCACGAGCGTTGGCGGCACAGGCGCTAACGAGCCCAACGTCATTGGGGCCGGCGGGTTGAACGGCGCCGGGCTCTATCTGACGGGGGGGACGCACGCCACGCTGCAGAACACGGATGTGACCAGCAACACACTCACGAACTTGGCCACCGGCTACGGGGGCGGGCTCTATGTGTCTGCCGGCAGCGTCGTGACCCTGACCAACAGCCGGGTCGAGCGCCACGTCTTGCCTTCGGGATTCGATGGGCGCGGCGCCGGGATCTACGTAAACGCGAGCACCGTCACGCTCGACAATACGGACCTCTTGAGCAACACGGCGGGCACGGCCGCCGGCGCGGTCAGGGTCTTCGATGGCGGCACGCTCAACATCGTCAACGGTTCAGAGCTCAACAACAACCGCGCGTTGAGCGGCGAGGGCGGCGCGATCGCGGTGACGTCTGGCACGCCCGATATCAACCTGGCTGACGTCGTCCTCAGGGACAACACCGCTGCCACCGCCGGCGGCGCCATCTACCAGGATACCGGCACGCTCGACTTCACCGGCGGGTGGACGCTGCGCTCCAACACCGCCGGTGGGAACGGTGGCGCCGTGGCCGTGGCCGCCACGGCCGACGCCCACTTCACTGCCGGTGTCTATAGCCTGGTCTACGACAACCGGGCCAACGGCGGCGACGGCGGCGCGTTCTACCTGGGCAACGACCGGACGATGGCGCTGTACGCGACGAGTGGGCGACAGCTCTACATCTACGCCAACATTGCGCAGACCAACGGCGGCGCCCTCTATGCCGACAGTGGCGGCCTCTTCGACATCCACGGGCAGGTGAACTTCGACCATAACTGGGCCCTGGGGGGGCACGGGGGTGCCATCTACCTGGGTAACGGCTCGCGGGTATGGCTGGACGACGATGCGACCCTGCGCCCGGCTCTGTGGGACAACCGTGCCGCCAACGGCCATGGCGGCGCGATCTACGCCGTCGACAGCCCGCGCGTGGAGCTGGATAGCGCGATCGTAGGCCGGCCCGGCGAAGGAAACCTCGCGATGGCGGGCAGCGGCGGCGGCATCTACCTGAGCGGCAGCACCTTCGACGCGGAGAACTGCACGTTCGAGGAGAATCGCGCCGCGCAGCACGGGGGCGCCATCGCCGCCCACACGTCGAGCGTCACGCTCCACGCGAACATGGTGCCGGTGTTGGCTGCACAGGAGGCGCACGGGCCTGCAGCCGTCAGCGCAACCGAATGCGATCCCGCGACGCGCCAGTGTAGCGCCGTGGTGGGCAACATGGCCGATAGCGACGCGAACAGCACCGGCGATGGCGGTGGCATCTACGCCAGCGATAGCACGCTGACCGTCGATCACACCTATCTGCACCGCAACCAGGCCTACACCGGCGGCGCTATCTACCAGTCGGGCGCCGGTGCGGTGTCGCAGATCAACAACAGCCTGATCTACCGAAACATCGTCTCGCTGGCTTTTGGCGCGGGCATCCGGGCCACCGGCGGCGCGCTCACGGTGCACCATTCGACCTTCGCCAACAACCTCGGCGGCGCGGCCGTCTCACAGTCGGGGACCAGCACCTCTGTCTTGAACAGCATCGCCTGGGCCAACGCGAGCGGGTTCTGGGGCACGTTTGCCGATAGCGGGTGCAACATTGACCAGTCGGGCAACGTGGGCCTGGCGCTCGACCCGCGCTTCGTGGATCCCGGCGCGGGCGACAACTATCACCTGCGAATCGGGTCGCCCGCCATCGACGCGTGCGCGACGGGGCTGCCGCTCGACCTGGACGGGGTGACGCGCCCGGCCGGAGAGGGCTACGATATGGGCGCCTTCGAGTTTATGGTGCGCAGGGTATGCCTGCCGCTGGTGCTGCGGGCGCAGTGAGGCAGCGGTCAGCCGCCCGCCGGGAGCCTGTCCAGGCCCCATTCCGCGCCGGCGTGGGGCGAGTGCCAGCGCTGCGCCGGCATCCGAAGCCCCGACGTGCACGTCGGGGCTTCTTTTCACAGCAGGCCTCGGCCAGGAGGCGGGCTCTGCAGCGCTATCAGCCGGCTCTCGGGCCCGCTGCTATTGGAAGTCGCCCTCCGCCTGTGCGAAAAGCTGGTAGCTGGCATACGGCTGCGTGGGGACGTTTACCACGCACGCCACTGTGCCACCCGGCGCGATGCTCTGTACGTGGTATGCGGAGCCTATGCTCGTGATCGCGCCGTTGGCGTCCAGGAGCGCGGCGGTCGCCACGACGTTCTTGATGGCGTAGTCGTTGGGGTTGGTGATCGTCGCGCGGATGCGGACGCTGCCTCCCTGGTCGTCGAGCGCTGACGCCTGCACCGTGACCGGCGCGGGCTCGCGCCACTGCGCCACAACGGCGTCGGCGTGCACCAGGAACGAGCTCATGTCATGGGCCGTGATCTGCGCCGTGAACGGACAGGCCTCACCAGGTGCCAGCAGCATGCAGTCGAAGTCGGCCTCCAGCGCCCCGTGCCAGATGTACTCGCCGTAGCGGCGCGCGGGGAAGGGGTTGTACGACCCGCGGAACCCGCCGGAATCGTAGAAGGTCACGTGCACTGTGTTCACCGCGTAGACCTCGTCCCCCACATTGCGCAGCAGCCCGCCGATCCTGTAGATCGTGGTCCCGTCGAGGAGCGGGTTGGGGGTCGCCTGGTTCAGGCTGATTTCGACGGCGAACGGCGGCCCGGGGTTTGTGTCCTCGACCTGAACTAGCGCGCTCGTGGTGATGGCCGGTTCGACATACTCAGCTGCCGGGGCCACGGCGACCTCGTTCGCGATGGCCTGAAGTATGACGGGCCGCGTGCTCGCGACGGCGGCTGGTGCGGGTGTCGCCGTCGCCTGGGGTGCGTTGGCTGCGGCGGAACCGGCGGAGGCCGTCCCGGTCTGGGCGGCGTCATCCGTGGCCCTGGTGTCAGTCTCCTGCACGGGGGTGGCGGTGGGCTCCGCGCCTGCTGGCGCCGTGTTCGAAGAAGCCGGATCATCCGGTGCCGCGTTCTCGGCCGGCACGTCGATCGGGGGAGACGGCTCTCCCTCACCGGGCACGGGCCGCTCCCATCCCGGCACTTCCATCATCTGGCCGCTGCGCTGCGAGAGGAGGATCACCACAGCGCGCATCACGCTGCTGGCGGCGAGCCCCGTTCTTCCCGGTAGCGCGCCACCGGTTGCGGCCTGGCCCCGGGCCTGCATCTGCTCGCGCATCTGCGCGCGTTCCTCTTCGGTCATCGCCTCGAACTGCTCGCGCATCGTGCCTGGGGCTGCATCGCCCGGCGCGGCGGGTGCCTCACCGGCCTCGCCGGGCGACGGCTCCTCCGGCGCAAACGGACCGGCCGCGCCGCCGAAGCCGCCGGTGCCCTGCTCCTGCGCCCAGGCCTCCTGATCGGCCTGCGTCAGCGTCATGGCGGCGATCGCGGCGACCTGGGCCTCGGTCATCGCGCGCTCGATCTGGGCGGCGATCGCCAGGCGCTCGGCCTCGACCTGGAGCGTGCCTCCGTTCAGCGCCTGCCACAACGGGAGCAGCGTCGTCGCCTGCGCCTCGGTCACGGCGTCGTCCGTTTCCTCCAGCCTCAGCGTGCCCAAGGCCAGTTGATCGAACACGTCCAGGGCGGCGGCGTGCGCCGTGCTGAGCGTGCCGCCGTAAGTCATGGCGTCGTCTGCGGGCATCGTGGTCGCCCCGGCGTTGCACCCGGCCATCAGCATAGGCGTCAGGAGCAGAACACACACGGCGGCTCTGGGTAACAGTGCCTGTGCAAGCTTTCCCATTGCGGCCTCCATCGTGATATGTCGTCGGCTACTCATGGCGCAGCGCCACGATCGGATCGAGCTGCGCTGCCTTGGTGGCCGGGTAGTAGCCGAAGAAGATGCCGACCGCGGCCGCTGCGCCAAAGCTGAGTGGGATAGACGCCGGCACAATCTCCGTCCGCATCGTCCCTAGAGTACTGAACAGGATCGAGCCGCCTACGCCTGCCGCGATGCCGGCCAACCCGCCCAGGAGGCTCAGGACGAACGCCTCCAGCAGGAACTGCAGCCGCACATCGCGCGGGCGGGCGCCCAGCGCCTGGCGCAGGCCGATCTCGCGCGTGCGCTCGCTGACGCTCACCAGCATGATGTTCATGATCCCGATGCCGCCCACGACGAGCGAGATGGCGGCCACCCAGCCCAACAGGTTGCGGAACGTCTCGGTTGTGGATGCCTGTGCATCGATGATGCTATCTTGCGTGGTTAGGGAGAACCCCGGCGCGGCGGCGGTCGTGCCGAGGATCTTCATCAATACGGGGCTCAACGCCGCCATCACGCTGTCCATCTGGTCCTTGCTCGCGGCAGAGACGTAGACGACATTAAGCTGATCGGCGCCGAAGCGCGCCCAGGTGAACTTCTTGAAGACCAGCGTGATGGGGATGTAGACCCGGCTGTCGTAGTCGGTGTTGCCCACCACGCCCTTGGGCGCCATCACACCGACCACCGTGCACTTGGCGGTGCCCACCTTGACCCATTGTCCGATCGCAGCCTCCGCGCCTCCGAAGAGCTCCAGCGCGACGTCGTATCCCAGCACCGCGACCTTCGCGGCGCGGTTGTTGTCGCTCTCGATGACAAAGCGCCCCGCGGCCACGTTGTACTCGCGCACTGCCGTGAAACCGGGCGTCGTCCCCACGATCGAGACGCTCGACAGCGAGCCATTCGCCGACTTGACGTTCTGACTGGTGGTCTGCTCGGCCGAGATCCCCAGGATGTTGGTCATCTGCGACTCGATCTGGGCGAGGTTGTCGTAGGTGAGCATGGCGGGCATCCGGCCCGCGCCGAACCCGCCCCGCGTGAACGACGGCATGATCATAATCAGGTTGGCGCCCAGCGCGTTGATCTGGTCGGCGATCTCGGCCTCGGCGCCGGCACTGACCGCGAGCATCACGATCACCGCGGCGACGCCGATGATGACGCCCAACGTGGTGAGCAGCGAGCGGGCCTTGTTCATCATGAGGCCGGCCCAGGCCACCTTCAGCGTCTTCCAGAAGCTCATGCTACCCCTCCGTTCGTGCCGTTGTGCAGGTCAGCGATGCCGCTGGCTGCGGTATGGTCCGACACGATGAGGCCGTCGATCAGGTAGATCACACGGTCGGCGTTCTCCGCGATATCCAGCTCGTGCGTGACCATCACCAACGTGACCCCCTGATCGTGTAGCTGGTGCAGCAATGCCATGATCTCGTTGCTCGTCCGCGTGTCGAGGTTGCCCGTGGGCTCGTCGGCCAGCACGATCGAGGGCCGGGTCACCAGCGCCCGGGCGATCGCGACGCGTTGCTGCTGCCCGCCCGATAGTTCCTTCGGTAGGTGGTTGACGCGGTCGGCCAGCCCTACGGCCTCCAGCGAGGCGATCGCGCGCTCGTACGACTCCCGTTCGCCGGCACTGTTGCCGTAGAGCAGCGGCAGCATCACGTTCTTCACTGCCGAGAGGCGATCGAGGAGGTTGTAGGCCTGGAAGACGAACCCGATCTTCCGGTTGCGCACGCTTGCCAGGCGGTCGCGGCTGAGCCGGCTGACGTCCTCGCCGTCGAGGACGTAGCGGCCCCCGGTTGGCCGGTCGAGGCAGCCCAGGATGTTCATCAGTGTGGACTTGCCCGATCCCGAAGGGCCCATCACGGCGACGAACTCCCCGTTACGCACCTGCAGACTCACCCCGCGCAGCGCGTGCACGGCGATCGCGCCCACGCCGTAGACCTTGGTGAGCTGCTCGGTTCTGAGAAGCTCCTGCTCTGAGGGTAGGCCGGGGCGCGATTCCTGCTCGGCCTCGAGCGTCAGCGCATCGCTGGACACGCCATTCGGGTTGCTTCGGTGGTGTTTCGGCATCCTATGGCCTCCCGCCGCCCTGCAGGCCCCCGCCACCGGGGACCATGACACCCTCGCCGGGGAATCCCATCATGCCACCTGCCGGGAAGGCCTCGTCGGTGGTCGGGGCGACTGCGGCCGAGGCCGACGCCTGACCGGTGCTGACGACCTCACCGGCTGCCACGCCGGACTTGATCTCGGCGTTGACGTAGTCGGAGAGCCCCACCTCCACAAGGCGCATCTCCAGCGTGCCGTCGGCCTGTACCACGAAGACGGCCTGCTGTCCCTCCCCGATCGTGCGCAGGGCCTCCACCGGCACGAGGACGGCGTTGACCGCCTCTCCAGCGACGATATCGACGTCGGCGTTCATCTCCGACAGCAGCGGTACGGCGTGATCGGCCGTGTCCAGCGTGGCCCAGGCCTGCACGGCCGGTGTGTTTCCGATCGTGACCAGCACCGGGTCGACGCGGTAGACCTCGCCTGCGAAGGTCAGGTCGGGGAGCGCGCTGAAGACGATCTCTACCGGATTGCCTACAGCGACACTGGCCATATCCGACTCGTCCACCCAGAACTGCACGACCGGCGTGTCGAGGTTGGCCAGGACGATCGCCGTCCCGTTGGCGACCTCGCCGGCGCTGACGTTCATTTCCACCACGGTGCCCGAGAACGGCGCGACGAGGACCATGTTGTCGAGCGCCTCCTGGGCCGCGGCGGCGTCCAACTCTGCCTGCTCGAGCGCGAGCTCGGCCCGCCGCTGCGCCAGGGCCTGGTCGGCGTCGCCCAGCTCGAGTTGCGCCTGCAGAACCGCCAGCTCGGCCTCTTTCACCGCGCGCTCTGCCGCGGCGATCTCGGCCGCGGTGGGGACCTCCTCCAACTCGACGACGGCCTCGCGGGCCGACAGGACCTGCGCCCAGGCGCTCTGCACGCCGGCGGTCGATCCGTTCTCGACGGTGGTTAGGTCGTAGTCGGCTTGCGCGAGCTCCAGGCTCTGCTGCGCTCTTACCAGTGAGGCCGCTGCGCTTTCGCGGGTGGCCTCGATGTTGCGCTCCCAATCGCGCTCGGGGTTCATCGCCTCGGCGTAGGCCTGCTGGGCGCTTGCCAGCGCCGCGATAGCCTGATCGAGGCTGATGCGCACCGAGGTATTCTGCTGGTCCACCATGCCCGCCTTGACGGAGACGGTCTGATAGGATGCCTGCGCGTTGGCCAGCGTGGCCTTCGCGGTCGCCAGCGCGGTGGCATCGGGGCTCCAATTCAGCAGCTCGGCCAGTGCGTCCTGCGCTGCGGCGAGGTTGGCCTCCGCCTGGGCCAGGCTCAGTTCGGCCTGACCCGTGGCGAGCGCCACGGCGATCCCGGCCTCGATGACGGCCTGCTGCGCCTGGGCCAGGGCCTGGCGTGCGGCGGTGTCGTCGGCCCTGGCCAGCACATCGCCTGCCGCGACGCGATCCCCTACCGCGACGAGCACCTCTTTGACCTCGCTGCTGGCGCCGAACGCCAAATTGGCTGTCTCCGAGGCGACGAGGGTTCCCGATCCCGTGGCCGTGATGGAGATGGTCCCGACCGCTGCCGTCGACGTCTGCAGCGATGGCGTGGTGTCCTTGGTTTGCCTTGGCATCCACCACAGCCTGATAGCGGCGTAGCCGCCGCCCCCCACGATGAGCAGCGCAATCAGCGCAATCCAGACGCCCTTCTTATGAAGCATAGACGCTCCTCCTGGGTGAGCATGAAGTCAACGACAGGATAGCGCCGTGGGTTGAGAGGTCCCGAAGAATCGGCTGAGAGGATGCTGAGAACGGGGCTCCGCGTTACGGGGAAGCGGAACGGGCACGTGGCCCGCGGTCCGGCGGAGGGCCCCGCCACGCCAGAGAAGCGGTCGAGACGGCTGCATTACGGCAGAGACGTCTCGACCGCGTTGCGGCGATACTAGAACGGCGTGAGCGTGCCGGCGGCGTCGCAGAGGGGGGTGGGGGCGCCGGCGATCTCGATGTCGTGGCGGGCGGCGATCTCGGCCATGACCGCGTCGGAGACGTAGCACTCGCTCAGGTGGAGCGTGTCCTGGATGCGCACGACGCGCTCGGTGCCGGGGGCGATGCGGTTGCAGCTACGCAGCGCCCAGGCATAGGCCGTGGCGTCGTCGGGCGCGATGACGGGGATCTTGCCGCGCCGGAGGAAGGTGCTCGTGACCGTGTTCGCGTTGGTCGCGTCGAGGTCGATCTTGTCGAAGAGCCGCCGCGCGATCACGTCGGCCACACCCAGCCCCACGGCGTTGCCGTGCGACTCGTCGGTGAGGTCGTGGATGGTGATGGCCTTGATGCGCGGGCGGTCGGGCTCCGGCTCGCCGCGGATGTGGTTGCGGCCGATGATGTTGGGGTCGATCCCCGAGCCGCTGATGTTCTTGCCCATCCGGTCGATCAGCAGGACGTCGATGTCGTCGACGGGCAGGCTGGGCATGTTGGCGCGCGAGAGCTCTAGCAGCGCGGGCTCCTCGTCCATGATGGCCTCGGCGGGCAGCGCCTTCACGAGCATGGTCTCGTCGTAGGCGTTCTCGACGATCGCCAGCCCCAGCCGTACCTTGCCCGACGCCAGGATCTGCGCCGACGTCCAGGGGATCAGGTGGCGCAGGCCGTAGACGCCCCAACTGTGGATCTCCAGCGCCTGGCGGTGCTTGCCCAGGCCGATGACCGACATCTTGACCAGGCCGCTCTCGTGCGGGCCGTGGAAGTCGGTGTGGATCTTCACGCGGTTAATGAGGATGACGCCGTCGGATTCGTAGGCGTAGCGGTCCATGAAGACGCGGTTGCGCGGCTCGGGCGGCGTGATCTCGACGGTCTCCATGGTGGCGCGGATGGGGCAGCCCATGGCCTCGGACGTGATGCCGTAGCTGGCGAGCACCGCGGTCTGCCCCTCTGCGGTGCCGCCGCCGTGGCTGCCCATCGTGGGGATGATGAAGGGCGAGCCGCCACAGGCCCGGACGAACTCGACCGTGGTCTTGACGATCGCGGCGATGTTGGCGATGCCGCGGCTGCCCACGGCGAGCGCGATATGCTCGCCGGGGCGGACGCGGTCTGCCAGCGCGCCGAGCGTCTCGGCGACGGCTGCGGGCACGTCGTCGAGGCGCGGGCGCGGGAAGATCTGGCGGATCTTGGTCAGCATCAGGGTCATAGAGATCGTCCCGTCACTTGCGGAACTGCGGCAGCCATTCGGCCTCCGCCTCGAACATCTCGTCGACCATGGTGTGGATCTGGTCGAGCGTGAGCACGGCGCTCGTGTACTTGTCCAGCGCCACCGCGGCGTGGACCAGATCGCGGTTGCCGGTCTGGGCGGCCCTGACGGCGCAGGCCTGCACCGCCACGCTGCCCGCGTTGATGCCCGCGCAGGCCGGTGGCAGGTCGCCGATGTGGGTCGGCTGGATGCCCTGGGTGTCGACCAGGCACGGGACCTCGACCGAGCAGCCGGGCATCAGGTTGGTGATGATCCCGGCGTTGGGGACGTTGCCGTAGATGACGCGCGGGGTGTTGGTCGTCATCGAGTCGATGATGTAGGCGCCGTACTCGTGGCTGGGGGTCAGCGGTTGCTCTGCCAGCTCGGCGGCGCGCTTCTCCAGGCCCAGGAAGTCGTGGTCCTTGCAGATCTCATAGTAGTCCCAGCGCTCGGGCAACCAGGCCGCCACCTCGTCGGGGGTGCGGCGGAAGTAGGGCAGGTACTCCGAAGCGTGGTGGCTCGACTCGGTCTGGAAGTAGCCGGTGAGGTTCATGATGGCCGTGCGGACCTGCTCGCCGCCGCCGCCGTAGAGCTCGTCGCTGGGGTTACCCTCGGCGCGGGCCTTGCGGGCCTTCTCGGCGTAGGCGTTCATCGTGTCGCGCAGCAACGGCAGCACGTCCTGGCCGAGGTGCTTGAACTCGATGAACCATGCCTGGTGGTTGATGCCGGCGCACTTGAAGGACCAGGTGCCCGGCTCCAGGCCCATGTGGTGCGCGAGCATCTCGGAGGTGCCTTGGACCGAGTGGCAGAGGCCGACGGTCTTGATGCCGGCATCGGAGGCGTACCAGCAGTTGATCGACATCGGGTTGGCGTACTGGATGACGAGCGCGTCGGGGCAGACCTCGTGCATGTCGGCGTTGATGAGGTCGAGCGCGGCCGCGGTGCGCAGCCCGCGGAAGATGCCGCCAGGGCCCAGCGTGTCGCCCACGGTCTGGTCGAGTCCGTACTTGCGCGGGATCTCGACGTCGGGCTCGTAGGCCTCGACGCCACCGACCTGGAAGGTGATGACGACAAAGTCGGCGCCGGTCAGCGCCTCGCGGCGATCGGTGGTCGCCTCGACGGTGGCGGGCAGCGTGTGGCTCTCGATGAGGCGCTGCGCGTGGCCATAGGTGCGCTGTAGCGATTCGGGGTTGATGTCCATCAGGCTGAAGTGCGCGTCGCGCAGGGCCGGAAACGACAGCACGTCGCGGACCAGCGTGAGCGGGAAGACGTATCCGCCGGCGCCGATGATCGTGATCTTGGGCATAGGTAACTCTCCTTAGTTGATGGATAGGTCTTGGACTATGAGGCCATACTAGCGAACCAGTGCGAAATAGACGCCCGCGCCGGCGGCGGCGCCGGCACACGAGCTGAGGAAGTTCACCCAATCGTTGTTGAGCCAGCGCCAGCCGCGCACTAGCTCGTTGGGCGTCCCGTCGGGGTCGATGGGCTTCTCCGTCTCCTTGTTTCGCCCGCGGGTGTAGTAGATTGCCTGGACGGTGGCGCCCAGCAGGCTGTCGATGAGCGACCCCGCGGCGCCGCCCAGTGCGCCTGCCGCGACGAGCGCGAGCGTGGTGCCCCCCGCTGCCCGCAGACCGCCGCCGCCGAGGGCGCCATCGAGCAGCAGGTAGAGCAGCGCCGCCAGCCCGATGGCCAGCCCGCCCGCCAGCGTGGCGAGCGTGCCGAGCGCGGAGATGCCGCCCGACGTGCCGGGCTCGACGGCCCTGCCCGTCGTGATCAGCCGCGGAGGCCGCCGGGCCAGCACGCCCAGCTCGGTGGCCCAGGTATCGGCGTTGACGGTGGCCATCGCCCCGACGAAGGCGAAGAGCACGGCGGGGTGGGTGACGAACGGATAGGCGACGGCGAGGAGGGCGCCGGCGCCGCCGTTGGCGAAGGCCTGGCCCAGGTCGCGGCGCGAGCCTTTGGCGAACTTCTCGGACAGGCGGGCCTTGGCGCGCGCCTTGTACTTCGAGAGCAGCGTGGACAGCACGAAGAACGTGATCAGCGTGAGGCCCCAGGCCCAGCCGCCGAAGCCGAAGATGACCGTGCCAGTGATGATCGCGCCGGCGGCGCCGCTCAACGAGAGCGCCTCACGCCGGTAGGCGATCCACGCAATCAGGCTGCTGAACACCAGGCCGAGACCCAGTTGGGCGAGGGTATGCATCGTGCGTGGCTCTCCCGATCAGCCGGCGAGGAGGAAGAGCGCCAGGCCCGTGAGCAGCGGCACGCTCAGGTTGTCGGTGCCGGCGGGCGAGAGCGCTTCGGCCGCGGTGGCTACCAGGGCGCCGCCGAGGGTCATCACGACCAGCCGGGCGGCGGGGAAGGGCGTGCTGAACGGGCTCCAGGCCGAGCCGGGCAGCAGCCAGAGCGTGAGCCCGATGGTGACCAGCGACGCGATCGCCATGGCCGCGGTGCCCTCCCACGAACGTTGGTGGTCCAGCACGCGGTAGGGGTGGCGGCCAAAGGCCTGCCCGACGATGCTGGCGAGGCCGTCGCCCCAGGTCATCGCCATCACCGCCGCGGCCGCGATGGGCGCGCGGTCCACGGGCCCGGCGGGTCGCCACAGCAGGACAAAGAGCAGCGTGATCGAAATGGCGAAGTAGACCGTGCCCGGCGTCGACTCGGTCGTGTCCATCGCCTTGAAGATCTGGTAGCGGTAGAAGAGGTAGTTGAGCACGATGAAGGTGGCAAAGGGGATGATGCCGTAGGCCCACGTGTCGAAGAGCCCGAGGATGCCCCAGATCCACATGCCGGCGCCGATGTGGACGAGCTTGCGGGTGAAGGCCTGGCGCCAACGCAACCGCTTGCCGATGGCCTCGACGACGAAGAGCAGCCCGAAGGCGTAGATGTAGGAAGCGACCAATCCGACGAGATCTCGCTGGGTCACGCTAGACTCCTTTGTGAAGCCATGTGGCGCACTGCGGAAACCATTGTACCATAGGCTGGGAGTTCCGGTAGAATCCTGTGTGTTCCGGGAGTCCAAGTCTCCGATGATCCCGTATCCCCAGGGGGGGTCCACACGTCATCATGGTTAGGAGTGTCCCTTGAAGCAGGGGGAACGTCTGCTGCGGCTCGCCCAGCGCTGGGACGAAGCGGCGCTGTGCGAGATCTATGACACATACGCGCCGGCGATTCACCGGTACATCTATCGCAAGACCGGGGACGCCGACACGGCCCAGGACCTGACCGCCGAGACGTTCCAGCGGTTTCTCGAGGCCCTGAAGCGCGGCGCCGGTCCGACGGAGCACCTCTCGGGGTGGCTCTATCGGGTGGCCCACAACCTGATCGTGGACCACTATCGCCGGCAGCCCGAGATACCGGATGCGCCGGTGGAGGGCATCGAGCTGGCCGTGCCGGCGACGCAGGATGGGCACTTGGTGCGCGAGGATCGGGCCTCGCGGGCGCGGGACGCACTGCAGCAACTGACGCCGTTGCAGCAACAGGTCGTCGTTCTGCGGTTTCTGGAGGAGATGAGCCTCGATGAGGTGGCGCGGGTGCTGAGCCGGACAGTGGGCAGCATCAAGGCGCTCCAACATCGGGCGATTGCTACGATGCAGCGGATTCTGGAGGATAGCTGTGAGCCACCAACAGCGACGGACGAACCCTGAGCTCCCGGACTCTGTGCGGGAGGCGCTGGATGCGCTGCGGCCCGTGCCCCCGGTTGCGCCTTCGACCTGGGAGGAGGGCCGCCAGGCCTTTCTGGCGCAGGCCCGGGCGATGAGGCCGGCCGAGGCGGAGCGCGCGGTGGCCCCGGGTGGGCCGCTCGGCGCGCTGAGGGAGCTTTTCGGCTTCAGCCGGCGGGGTGCGAGCCCCTTGGCGCTGGCGCTCAAGGCCGTGTTCGTGCTGGCCCTGCTCTTTGCCGGGTCGGTGGGGACGGTGGGCGCGGCACGGGCCAGCCTCCCCGGGTCGGTGCTCTATCCGCTCAAGGTACGGCTCGAGGCGTGGGATCTGAGCCAGGCGCACACGCCCGAGGACGTGGCGCGGCAGGCGCTGGAGCACGCCCAGGTGCGTGTGGACGAGGCCCAGCGGCTGGCCGGGCGCGGCGACGATGTCCCCTACGAGGTGGCGCAACGCTATCAGGAGGGGCTGGCGCTGGCGCTCGAGGCCAGCGGCTCGCTGGATGAGCCCCTGCGCCTGAAGACGCGGGACGCGATCTCCGAGACGCTCCGGCACCAGTTACGGACGATGGTGCAGCTCTCGGCACGAGTCGAGGGCGACGCTCAGAGCGAGGACGATACATCGGTCAGGGCCATGATCCGCACGATGGAGTGGACGCAGGCTCAGATCGGCCAGGGCGGCAATGGACAGCCCGCGGGACCGGTTCAGCAAGGGCCGGCGGGCGAGCCGGCGGGTCCGGCGGGCGCCTGCGAGGGTGAGTCCTGTGAAGATGCGCCCAACGGCCCGGCGGCGCCCAACGGCCCGGGCGAGCCCGGCGACGGTCAGAACCCGGCGACAGGCCCCGGGCCAGGCGAGGGCGAGCCGCAGGACGGTGGGAACGGCCCCGGCCCTGGCAAGCCCCCGGGCGAGGACGGCGAGGGGCCACACCAGAACGGGCCCGACCGTGGCGATGACGAGGACCGGGGCAAGGGTGGCACCCAGGGCGAAGCGGGCGGCGACGACAACGCGGGGCGGTCGACAGGCCGCATTGGTGACGCCGCGCCCGGCGCCGCGGACGCGCCGCTCCAGGGTCCCGATGCGGAGACCCCGGCCCGCGACATGACGCCGGTGGTAGCGGGCGGGACCGCCGAGCCCGAGGGCGAGGCTAACCCCGCGGCCGAGCCGCCGGTCGCCGCAGGGCAGCCCGCAGACCAAGCGGGTGGCACGCTTGGCGATGGCCACAGCGTGGGCGCCTTCCCGGTGCCTCCCGCCCAGGGCGACGGCGACTGATCCACCCCGCGGCAGGGCCGCAGGACCTTCGATCGACAGAACAGAGCCCCCCGGCACGGCGCCGGGGGGCTCTGACGTGTGGCACGCGGGCGCGCTCTGAATCGCGGATGACGCTGAGGCAGATGCTCTCGCGGATCTGCCGCCCAGGCCAGCCAGGCGCCGCGCTGGCGGCCGGCCTCGAGATGCCCTAGGGTAGGGGAGTGGTCAATCGTCGCACTAGCGCTTGTCTCCACGGAACATAGAGACGTGCGACCGCCGTCCGCGGTGGGACGCCTCACTTTGGGGGAGAGAGGGGGAGAATGATCTGCTAGATCCGGCGCGGGCTAGAGGACAACGCCCCATGGAATGGGGAACGCCCCATACAATGGGGCTCCGTCGGTCTTTTCCGGTCTGCAAACCCGACTGATCGGGTGTCGTGCACTAGGCCGGCGATTTCATCCCCTCCGCTGCGCTCGGGGACCGGTCGCCGGGCGGGCTGATCACGCCCGGTGGCCGACAACATCCTCGCCATCTGCGGCGTCGTGCTCACGGGCCGCCCGCGCTTTGACCAGCTCTTCGGCTTACGCTAACTTGCCCCCATCCTGAAATGCGCCCTCTGCGAGGCTCCGGCTCGCGCCTGCGGGCGACTGGCGTAGAATCTACTGCTATTGACCCACCGTTATCGCCAGGGAGGACGTTATGGTCAGTCTCGACCCCGGAATGGCTGCACAGATGCTCCAGCAGCAGTTGGAGCCATGGCACAGGGCGGTTGCCGACCCCGCGGCGGCGCAGGACGCGGTCCTGCACCGGCTGCTGGGCGAGTACGCCCGGACGCGCTACGGCGCGGCGCACGGCGCGGACCAGATCGACACGCTGGCCGACTACCGCCGCGCGTTCCCGGTCCGCACCTACCCGGAGATGAAGCCCATCATCGACCAGGTGATGCAGGGCGACACCGAGGCGTTGCTGTGGGAGCCGCCGCTCGGCTGGGCGATCACGCGCGGCACGACTAAGGGCGAGCCGAAGTTCATCCCCATGACGCCGACCGACCTGCAGATGCGGGTGAGCGCCGGGCGCGCGGTGATGCAGTACGTGGCCGCGACGCGGCGCTTCGACGTCTTCCAGGGCGTGAACCTGAACCTGAACTTCCCGTCGGTGGTGGGGACGGTGCGGGTGGGCGACCGGGATCTGGAGTACGGCTACAGCTCCGGCATCTACACCAAGCACGTCTCGACCCGCACGCCGGTCCGCTCGGCGCCCACGCAAGACGAGATCGACGCGCTGGGCGGCGGCAAGACGCTGCGCGACTGGCACCGGCGGTTCGCGCTGGCCTACGAGAAGTGCAAGGACCAGGCTGTGACGCTGGTGGGCGGCGTCTGCTCCACGGCGCTCACGTTCGGGCGCTATCTGAAGACCGAGCACGGCGTCTACCCCAAGGCGCTGTGGAAGGTGCAGGTGATGACGCTGGGGAGCCAGGCGGGGATCAACACGAACTACGCGCCTGCGCTCACGGCGCTCTATGGCGATGCGGCGATCCGCGAGATCTACGGCGCCACCGAGGGCATGTTCGGGCAGCAGATGGATGAGAAGCGCGCTTGGGTGCCCAACTACGACCTCTTCTTCTTCGAGGTGCTGACGCGGCGGGGGATCAAGCTCCTGCACGAGATGCGCCCCGGGGAGCAGGGAAGCCTGGTGGTCTCCACGCCGGTGCTGCCGCGCTACCGGATCGGCGACCTGATCCTGGCGTTCAAGGCGCCCTACTTCCGCTGCATCGGCCGCGAGAAGTGGTGGACGCCGCTCCGGTACGCCTGGAAGGAGCTGGTGTCGTTCAACCTGGGGCAGTTGTAGCGGCGCCGTCCCCCTAGGCCAGCGGCGGCGCCGCGACGCCGCAAGCCTCGCCCACGGCGCAGATTGACTCGTAGGTCTGGCGCAGCACGGGGATGCCCAGGCGGGCGGCCTCGGCCTCGGCCTCGCGCTCCTTCAGCCCGGCGAAGTAGATGCGCGCCTCACCCTCGGCGCGCGGCGACGTGCGCAGTTCGTGTAGCATGCGATCCATGTCCCGGCGGAAGTCGCCCGGGTCGCGGAAGGTGTCGATGCGGATGGCGCCGAAGAAATGGCTGACGCGCCCCGACGAGGTGGGCGTGTCGAAGAGCGCGGGCCCGAAGGGGGCAGCGCAGAGCACGCTGCAGAGGATATCGACCATCACGGCCAGGCCATACCCCTTGTGGCCGCTAAACATCTCGCCCTCGCCGCCGAGCGGCAACAACCCGCCGCCCACCTGCGCCGTCATATCGTCGAGGAGCGGCCCTGGGTCGCGGGCCGTGTGCCCGGTCCGGTCGACCGCCCAGCCCTCGGGGAGCGTCTTGCCGGCGCGGTCGTAGACCTCGATCTTGCCGCGCGGGACGACGCTGGTGGCCATATCGAGCACGAAGGCGCCCTCCTCGCCGGCCGGGGCGGCGAACGCGATAGGGTTGGTGCCATACATCATCTGGCGCCCGAAGGTGGGAACCGCCAGCGCGGCGGTGTTGGTCATCGCGATCCCCAGCATATCGGCGTCGAGCGCCATCATGGCGTAGTAGCCCGCGATGCCGAAGTGGTTCGAGTTGCGCACGCAGGCGAAGGCGGCGCCGCCGGCGCGCGCCTTGTCGATGCAGGCGGCCATCGCGCGGATGCTGACGGGCGCGCCCATCGCGCCGTGCGCGTCGAGCACCAGCGAGGTCGGCGTCTCCATCACGACCTCGACGGGAGCGCCGGGCACCATCTGGCCCGTCTCCAGCCCGTTGACGTAGCGCACGAGCCGCGCCACGCCGTGCGAGATGATCCCGCGGGCGTCGGCGGCGACGAGGACCTCGGCGGCCTGGGCGGCGTCGCTAGGCGCCAGGCCGTTGGCCTCGAAGACCCGGGCGCAGAAGGCCTCCAGGTCGTGGCGGTGGATGCGGACGGTGCCGGTGGTCATACGTGTGCCTCCTGATCGCGCGCGGCGCCGGGGCCGCCGCGCCCTCGTGTCGTTGGCGCGCCCGTGTTACGAGCCCGGTCCGCTGTAGGGGAGACCCATGCCCCCACGACGATGGCGTCGCCACCATCCTCGACCGCGGATAGGCCCCCGCGGCCACGGGCGCACGCCGGAATAGGGCGCCCTCTGCGCGCTCGCCCCGCTGTAGGGGAGACCCATTCCCGCACGACAATAGCGTCGCCACCACCCTAGAACGCGGACAGGCCCCCGCGGCCACGCGCGCACGCCGGAATGGGTCGCCCTCTGCGCGCCCGGTCACCTGCGGCGGCGGAGCACCCCCCCGAAGAGCAGCGAGACGCCGACCGCGATCAAGATCAGCGGCCAGATGAGGTTCCACTGGCCCAGGGCGATGCCCACCAGGACGATGGCCCAGATGAGGCTGCCCAGGACCGGGCTGCGATAGGCGGGGATGAGCAGCCGGGCGAGGACGCCGAGCAGGACCAGGACCGCCGCGCCCAGGAAGAAGACCTGCCACGCGCCCACCCACTCCTCGATCTCGAAGGGGAGATCGAAGCCGGTGTCGCCGAGCCGGATGCGGATCCGGTCGAAGTAGCCCAGGTTGTTGCCGAGGAGCACGAGCCCGGCCCAGATCAGGGTCGCGGCCCAGACCATGGCCTCCACGGGGTCGCGGCGGCTCTTCTCCTCGAAGGACTTCTCCTCCTTCTCCTCCTTCTCGTCGCGCTTCTCGAGCTCCTTCTCCTGCAGCTCGCGCTGCTTCTCGTCATACTCGTGCCGGTCTTCGGGTTGCTGCTCGCTCATCGTCCCCTCCTGCTGCGTAACCGAACTGATGCACACAGACATGGAACAGTATAAGGCCGAAGCGCGCGCGCTGCAACTGGGTGGGGAGGGGAGGGGGGGTGGGGCCGACCGGGAGTTCGGGTCGGTGGCGGAACTGCGATCGATGCGGCCTCGCACGTATCGCCAAGGTTGCGTGCCTCACCAACCGGTGCTATGCTCCGTTTCAGACCGCCCGCGATAGGAGGAACCTATGACAGCTCGTGCCTACCCTGTACCCGAGGAGATACCTGTCGCAGAGGACTACCTCTGCCAGGTTGCCGGACAGAACGTGCCGGTACAACTGTGCCGTGTGTCGGCAGTGCCGTTCAACCGCCGGTGGCCGGGACATCAGCGGCAGATTGAGCAATCCGAGATCGCGTACTTCGCGTCGTTCGAGATGGACGGGCCCGTGACGGTCCAAGTGCAGCCCCCGTTCGCGTTCAGCGACGTGGTGGTGCGGCCATTGTCGAAGGGAGTGCGCCCGCGGGTCGAGAATGGACGCATCACCTTTACGTTGCCGTCACCTGGCGGCTATTCTCTGGAACTGGACGGCTATCACCACAATCTCCACCTGCTTGCCGACCCCCCAAAGACGTATGCGGTGGACCGGCACGATCCTCAGACCCTGTATTTCCCGCCAGGTTGCCACGACGTAGGCATCCTGCAGCTGAAGGACGGGCAGACCGTGTTTCTTGACGAGGGCGCGGTCGTCTACGGCTGCATCCACGCCACGGATTGTACAGGCATCCGGATCCTGGGCCGGGGGATCCTCGATAACAGCAAGAACGTTGAGACGATCTTATTTGAGATGGAGAAACTCGGCGACGGCTCTGTTGACGTAAGGAATGCCAAGCGCGAGCACACAATCCACCTGGTTCGCTGCCAGGACGTGGTGCTCGACGGCATCACCATACGGGACTCATTGGTCTATAACGTCGGTCTATGGGGTTGCGACGATGTGGAGATCAGCAACCTGAAGATCATCGGAAGCTGGCGGTTCAACACCGATGGCATCGATTTTCACAACTGCCGTCGTTGCCACGTGACAGACTGCTTCGTCCGCACCTTTGATGATACCATCTGCTTCAAAGGTCACCTCGGATATCAGCCGACGTGCGAGGATATCCTGGTGGAGAATTGCGTGGTGTGGTGTGATTGGGACCACTGCCTGGAAATCGGGGCCGAGTGCTGTGCAGACCACATGCGCCGTCTGACCTTTCGCAACATCGACGTGATCCGCAGTCTGGATATCGCCATGAACATCGGCAATGTCGACTACGGTCACGTTCACGATGTGTTGTTCGAGGACATTCGGGTGGAAATGGACAAGGTGTACCAGCGCCCGCGTATTCAGGTAGACGACAGTGAGACCTTCCCGATCGACCCCAATTCCACTTGGCTGCCGACGCTGATGTCTTGTCGCGTGCTCCATCATCACGAATACAGTGGAGGAAGGCCTGAGCGCGGACACATTTCCGACATCACGTTCCGAGATATCCATGTGCTTTCCGAGCGGATGCCGCCGTCGTTCTTCGAGGGGTACGATGCGGAGCACCTTGTCTCGAACGTGACCATCGAAGGCCTATACCTTAACGGCACCCGGGTGGAGACGCTGGCGGACGCAGCCGTAAGCATTGGGGACTTCGCAACGAACATAGTGTTGCGATAGGCCACGGCAAAACAAGGAACCGGTACTCCTTTCCCGTGACACGGACCGCTATGGGCTGATGGCCAAGCTGCCTCTTGGGTGGCCAGAGCATCATCTCAGTTTCAACTGCGTGCGCGAGTGGCGGGCATTCCCGGTACGCCCATCCCTGCGCTAGATAACCTCACCCGGATGTCCCACAATCCATGCGGCCAGCGCTACGTCGTTGGCGCACGCGGCGGCGGCCCCGGTCGGGTCCGGCAGAAAGCCCGCCTCGCCCACCCAGTGCAGCGGGACCCGCGCCATCGCCAGCGGCAGCGCCTGCCGCTCCGCATCCGTCAGGGGCGCTGCGGCGGTCGCGTCGTACGCGTCGAGCACGGCCCGGACGCGGCACCACGAGCGCTGCCCGTAGGCGGTGCCCGGCGCCATACGCTGCATCATCCAGAAGGCGGCGTACGCCAGATCGAAGAGCCGCTCGTGCGCCGCCATGAACTCTAGGTCCACGAGCGCCACGACGCGCCCCCGGCGCACGAGCAGGTTGCCCGGGCCGAAGTCGCCGTGCACCACCTGGTGGGGCAACCGTGAGCCGCCGGACCGCCACCCGTCGCTCACAGGCGCCAGAACCTCCAGGGCCTGGGCGCAGGTACGCAGCGCCACGGCCCGCAGGGGGTGGGGCACCCCGTGGATGCACGCCCAGGTCTGGTCGATCAGGCCGGCGAGCTCGGCGGGCGCGGTGTAGTTCTCCACGGCGGGGGGCGGGAGCGCCGGCCCCGCCACGCTGTGGGCGAGCGCGCCGTGCAGGCGCGCCAGGAAGGCGAACGCCCGCACGTAGGAGTGCCACGACGCGCCGGTTGCGTCGTGGTCGACATACGGCTCCACCTCGACCAGCCGCTCCGCATAGGTGATGTGCTGTGCGCCCGAGGGGGTCGCGATCGGGAGCACGACCGGAATCCCGGCTTCCTGCAGCGCGACCTTGGCCGCCTGCACCGCGGCGAGCCGGCGCGGCACGACCCAGGGCCGGTAGACGCGCGCGACGTAGGGGCCGCGCTTGGTCTCGAACCGGACGTTCAGGTTGTAGGCGCCGCCTAGGTCCTGGGCCCCGGTGATCTGTCCCAGGCCGTAGGCATCCGCCACCCTGCGAACGAGCTGAGTGGTCAACTGTGCCCGTGGGCCCACGGGAATTTCGACTTCCACGGCGGATTCCCCCAGGGTCTTGTGGTCGCGATCTGAACTGCGGGCCGATCCTCGCCACGCAAAGGCGACGCCGCACCCGGCGTCCCAACAGCCGCTGCACGACGATCCCGCCCGCTATGGTAGGCGGGGTCACAGTACCCGTCAAGCGTGGGCTTGCTAACCTTGCGGACGGGCGTACAATATCAATTCAGGAATGATGTGTCGTACAGGGGAGGGAGCCAAGATGGCCGCGATCGACCGGAACTCTGCGATACCTTTGTATTATCAGCTCAAGCTCTACTTCACAGAGCGCATCGAGAAGGGGGAGCTGCGTCCGGGGGACCAACTGCCGACGGAGATGGAGCTCTGCGAGCAGCTCGGTGTGAGCCGCGCGCCGGTGCGCCAGGCGATGACGGAGCTGGTTCAGGAAGGCCTGATCTACCGCAGGGCCGGGCAGGGGTCGTTCGTGGCGCCGCGCTCGGCGGCCGCGGTGGCCGAGCGGTCGCACCTTCGCGTGCTGGCGCACTACGACGTCCGCTGGCTCGCCTCGCTGGAGCAGGCGGTGCGCACCTGGAACGGCCTCCATCCGGAGCACCAGGTGCAGCTCGACACGGAGATGTGCGCGCGCGAGGAGTTCCACGATGCGCTGCGGCGCGCCACGCTGCGGGGCGAGGCGCCGGATCTGGCGTCGATGGACTTTGTGTGGCTGACTCACTACGCCAGCGAGGGCTATCTCGCGCGGATCGACGAGCTGGACAGCCGTTGGGCAGCGCAGCTGGCGGTAGATCTGGAGCCTCCGGTGCTCCGGAACAACACCGTCGACGGGCATCTCTACGGGGTCCCGGCCCAGTCGGACGTGTCGGGCCTGTGGTATCGCAAGGACTGGTTCGATGAGGAGGGCCTGGCGCCGCCCGAGACCTGGGAGCAGTGGCTGACCATCCTCGATCACTTCGCGTCGCCGGTGGTCAAGCGGCGCTTCGGGCACCACTATGCCGTCGTGCTGCCCGTCACGGCGATGACGGGCGAGGCGACGGTCCACCTGCTGCTGCCCTTCATCTGGATGACGGGCGGCGAGATCGTCGACTCGCAGGGCGGGCTGGTGCTGAAGGCGCACCTCGAACAGGTGGCCGAGGCGCTGCGCTTCCTGCAGGAGATCACGCTGCAGCGGCGCACCTATCTGCCGGTGGACGTCTACCGCAGCCGGTGGTGGCATCTGGCGCGGTTCTTCGCGCAGGGTGATGTGCCGATGACGTTGGGCGGCACCTATGAGTGGCCCCGCATCCGCGAGGAGTCGGCGTGGGACACGGAGGAAGACGCGGCATCGGCCCTGGGCTTCGTGATGCTGCCGCGCACGGCAGCCGACACGCCGCCGATCGCTTCGCTGGGGGGCACGAGCTGGGTCATCTTTGAGCAGTCGGCGCACAAGGATCTGACGCTGGAGGTGCTGAAGCTGGTGGCGTCCACCGAGCTTTCGACGGCGTTCTGCGAGGAGAACCTGCAGATCTCGCCGTATGTGTCGGTGAACCAGCGGCTACAGAGCCCGGAGCACCCCTGGCTGTCGTCGCTCGTGCCGCTGATGGCGCACGCGCGCAACCGCCCCATGCTCCCGAACTACCTGCGCGTCTCGACCTTCCTGCGCGAGATGCTGGAGAACGTGCTGTGGGAGGGCGCGCAGCCCGAGCCGGAGATCGAGCGCACCGCGATGCTGCTGTCGGTGGTGATGGCGCTGACGCGGTAAGGGGCAAGCGCTGGTGTGGGCCTGTCCCTAGCGTATCAGGCCGGGCACTTCGACGCCAAGGACTGCGTAGATGATGGCGATGGCCACGAGGATCACGATCGCCATGATCCGCGCGCGTGCATCGCGGCGTTCGGACTCGCTGCGCCGGTGAAGCCTGGTGAGTGTCCTGACGAGGCTCTTCCTTGTCAGGTCCGTGACGGTTACGCACCGGCGGCTCCCCTCAGGCTGGTACATCAGCTCAAAGGCCCGTGGCCGGCCGTCCTCATCGAATAGCAGCTTGACCTCTACTGCGCTGAACCCATACCGGCGATCCGGAATCGTGTAGCGCCCCCAACGGATCATTGGGCGGTAGTCTTGCCGCAAGTAGCGGATCGCCCAGCGGCTGCGTTCATAGCGCATGTTCTTGTGGTTGGGGTGATCGATCACATAGGGAAACTCTACCCAGTGGGCACGCGCTGTGCTCCGATCGCGCGTGGCGTAGACCGCGTCGCAGAATGCCAGCAGCAGCGATTGCAGCATCGGGTCGTACTCAATAAGCGCGGACAGCTTGGGCCCCTCGACCGTCTCCGGCTCGGCCACGGGCCCCTCGTCGAGCAATGCATCCCAATCCCAGTCGTCGTCCTTGCACGTCTCGGACATAGCCGGCCTTTCCGGGAATCGTCACTGAGGCTGGTTCCGCGCGCCGCTCGCGCCAAAAGTATAGCGGTAGAGGGGGTGGCCGCAATCGCCGTTCCGGGAGATAGGCGCGGTCGGGCGGGCGGCGGACGCACCGGTCGGGGACAGGCGTGGTCCGCCGGAGCGCGGGGGGCGGGGCCGGCTACCGGTTGCTGCCGGGCTCGTACAGCGTGCGCGCCAGGGCCTCTTGCCAGCGGGCGTAGGCGGCGGCGCGTTCGGCCTCGGTGCGCTGCGGCTCGAAGCGGTCGCGGGGGGGGACGCGGGCGGCGATCTCGTCCTCGCCAGCCCATAGCCCCACGGCCAGGCCCGCCAGGAAGGCGGCGCCCAGCGGCGAGACCTCGCTGGAGCGGCTGCGCTCGACGGGACAGCCCAGCACGTCGGCCTGGAGCTGCATCAGCAGGTCGTTGCGGCTGGCGCCCCCGTCGGCGAGGAGGGTGGCGGGCGGCGTGCCCGCCTCGGCCCCCATCACGTCGAAGACGTCGCGCACCTGGAAGGCGATGGCGTCGAGCGCGGCCCGCGCCAGGTGCGCCGGCCCCACGCCGAGCGTGAGCCCCGTAATGAGCCCCTGGGCCTGGGCCTGCCAGTGCGGCGCGCCCAGCCCCACGAGCGCCGGCACGAAGGTGACCCCCGCTGCGTCCGCCACGGTCCGCGCCAGGGCCTCGACCTCCGGCCCCGGATCGCGCAGCTCCAGCAGCTCGCCGACCCACTGGACCGCGCCGCCGGTGGTGTAGATGTTGCCCTCCAGCGCGTAGGTCACCGCGATGGCGGGCGTGCCGTGGGGTCGCTGCGCCCAGGCGATGGTGGTCGAAAGCCCGCGCTGGGAGAGGACCGGGGTGGGGGTGGGGCTCATCAGCGAGGTGCCGGTGCCGTAGGTGGCCTTGACGCTGCCGGGGCGGAAGCCGCCCAGCCCATAGAGCGAGGCGTGCGAGTCGCCGATCATGCTCGCGATGGGGACGCCCGCGGGGAGCACGGCGCCGCCCCCCAGGTCGATGCGCGCGGTGTGGCCGTGGATGGCGCCGGAGGGCTGCACCGCGGGCAGCACGGCGGCAGGGATGCCGAAGTGCGCCAGGATCTCGTCATCCCACCGGCACGTGTTCAGGTTGAGCAACTGGGTGCGCGAGGCGTTGGTCAGGTCGGTGGCGTGGACGGCGCCGGCTGCCGGTGTGCCCCCGGTGAGCTTCCAGAGCAGCCAGGCGTCGACGGTGCCGGCGCACAGCGCGCCGGCATCCGCGCGGGCGGGCCCGCCGGGCGCGTGGTCGATGAGCCAGCGGATCTTGCTCCCCGAGAACATCGGGTCGACCTGCAGGCCGGTGCGCGCTTGGAGAAGGGGTTCCAGCCCCCGGTCGCGGAGCGCCTGGCAGAAGGGCGTGGTGCGCCGGCATTGCCAGACCACGGCCGGGCCGGCCGGCAGGCCCGTGGCGCGCTCCCAGAGCAGGGCGGTCTCGCGCTGGTTGGAGATGGCGACCGCCGCCAGCGCGACGCCGGGGGCCTGGGCCATGCAGGCCGCGATGGCCGCACACGTGCAGCGCCAGAGCTCGCGAGGGTCCTGCTCCACCCATCCGGGGCGCGGGTAGATGACGCCGGTCGGCACCGCCCCGCGGGCCACGATGGCCCCCTCCGCATCGACGAGCAGCGCCTTGGTGTTGGTCGTTCCCTGGTCGATCGCCAGGATGGCCGTGT
>Ga0123332_1000312_pt1 | contig 47498 bp, 34 predicted proteins | sample BioC12SIPDNA_4_FD_89958 | JGI IMG/M metagenome (GOLD analysis project Ga0123332, IMG submission 89958) | Anaerobic biogas reactor microbial communites from Washington, USA - Biogas_R2_A C12 SIP DNA | ecosystem: Engineered > Bioreactor > Anaerobic > Unclassified | place: Washington, USA... | reverse complement strand
GTCGTACAGGCTCATGCTCCTGTCGATGACGAGGGGCTTGGTGATCAAACCGGTCTTGACGTCGGCGGGCTTCATGTCCTCCTGGTAGCCGAGGCCGTTGGCAAGGGGCAGGATGGATATGTCGCCCTTGGCCTGAGCGGCCAGGTACAGCCTGACGGCGTGTTGGAGGCCGCCGCGCTGGCAGGAAACCATCGGCAGCTGGGAGGCCTGCACCCCCGGGGGGGGATCCCCCGGCTTCGGTTTGGACTTCGCAAACTGTGCCTGCCCCAACGCGGGGAACAGCAATGCGGCACAGAGCGCAATGCACATCGTGGCGAGATTCATGCGTTTCACGGGATTTCCTTTCCAGATGATTGTTGTGTGGCATGGGCAGGACGGCCCGGCTGCGTTTTCACCCCGCCCGGCGCATCCCGGCTTCCTAACCGCCAAATGTCGGATTCTTCTCTCTTTCTTCGTGTCTCCCGGCTTCGAGCGACCGGCGAAACCGCCGGATACGGGGATTCTACTACCGAACTCCCCGGAGCGGGTAAGGCATTTTATCCTACCGGGGCCCGATCGCGGGCATTCTTCGGGAAGCGGGAGGGCATCGACAGGGGCGCCGCCCGGGCAGGCGCGATACCTGCATGCCGGTTTTCTCCCCGGATGGACGATCGGCGGCCCCCTTGTCGCGGATGGATCGGGCGGCAACGAGGGTTCTATCCGAGGGTTTCCGCCATGGAAAAAAGTTCGGAACGAAGCTTCCAACGACGGTGCCTGACAGGGGCGGAGCCGGCCCGCGATGGAAAGGGGACGGCAGGGGGCCGAACGACCGGACACCGGAAGGTGCAATGACGGCCGCGGCCGCCGACACCGATACCGTGATCCGGGCGGCCGCTGCCCGATTCCTATTCCGGGCCCCTGCCGCGACCGGCAACGCTGCGGCCCCCCCTAATTGCCGGCTTGGGATGTAACGAAAGAGGGGGGGCGATTGTTGCCGCCCGCTGTCGGCGAACGGGGAAACTCAATTCCCCTTCACGGGGCCGCGCTGCCGCAAAAAGGGCGCTTTCTCCCGGGACAGGACTCGGCCCGCAGGGAATGCTCCCAAGTATCGGCGCGGGAGGCGCGTGGGGGGCCCGGGCCGCCGGCGGGCTGGAGGACCGGCTGACGCCGCCTTTTCGGCCGTATCCCCGACATTCTGCGCCATCCCCTGGCCGATTGCTTTTCCTTCCGGGAGGAAACTGCTTTAAAATGAGTCCGGACGGGAACGGGATTCCCGTGTCGGAACAATCCCGGGATCTTCCCGGGCATCTGAGGGGGGAGCACACACCATGGCGGACTTGGCGGGAGCGAACGGAACCAGAAAAGATTTCAGAGTCGTCGGGAAACCGAATCTTCCGGGAGTGTTGTCCTGGTCCCAGGCATCCGGCGTCGCTAAATTCGGCGTCGATTATGTCGTTCCCAACATGCTCGAGGCCAGGTTTTTGAGAAGCCCGTACGCGAACGCGTACATCCAGTCGGTCGACACCGCGAAAGCCAGGGCCATTCCGGGAGTCGTCGATATCCTCACCTGGGAAGACGAGGACCTCAAGAAGCTGCGCCTCGGGGGCGGATTCATGGGGGGGCCGACCCAGGCGTTTCTCGACAACATCGCGGACCAGGAGGGGGCCGAAGTCGGCGTCATCGTCGTGGCCGAGAACGAAGACGTCTGCGAAGAGGCTTTGCGCGCGCTTGAGGTCGACTGGAAACTGCTGCCCCATGTCGTGGACCTGCGCAAAGGACGGGAGCCGGACGTGGACGTGATCCGCCCGGCGCCGCCCTATCTTTCAAGCGACGGAGGAAGCGGCGGTTTCGGAGCGCCCGGCGGCCCGAACCCCCCGAAGAAGGGGAACGTCTCCTATTCCAATGTCAACGACGGGGATGTCGAGGCCGGATTCCGCGAGGCGGACCACATCCTCGAATATGATGTCAACACGGCCGCTTTTTCCGGCCATATCCCCAACCCGACGGGTTCGGTCGCCTGGTGGTTCGACGATGCGATCCACGGCGAAGGGAAAAGCCTGCGCATCGAAGGGATCCCCGCCTGGACCGAAGATTCCATTGCGGACCTGTATCACCTGTCTCCGGACAAGATTTTTCGGGAAGGGATGTTTCTGGGGGGCAGGTATTGCGACTGGGGGAATCGCAAGTCTCAGCTGATCACGCCCCTGCTTGCCGGAAGAACCGGCCGTCCCGTCCGTTGCGTCAACAACCGTTACGAGATGTACGACTTCAACCTGAACCAGCGCTATGTGCGTCTGAAGGTCGGCTTCAAAAGCAACGGGCTGATCACGGCCATCGACGACTTTTCCATCGCGGACGCCGGCGTCCGGGGAAGCTCCATTTTCGGCAACACAATGGATCAGACCTATGGCCCTTACTTCACCACCCGGTGCCGGAATGTCAGGCAGAAGATGGACGTCGTCGACAGCAACCGCGGGATGATGTACGTCAGCGGCCAGCACAACCCGATGTCCTGGGATTCCCTGATGGTGGGTTTGTATCTGATCGCGGAAAAGCTGGGCAAGGACCCGATCGATGTCGCGACGCTGAATCTGCATGGGCCGGAATCCCAGGAGGATCCCGGCCCCGTGCCCAGCTACGAAGCGTGCGTGGCGGCTTTGAAGAAAATGCTGGGCTGGGACTGGCACCCGGCCGGCGCCCGGAAGCTCCAGGACGGCCGTCTGCACGGGGCAAGCTTCCGCTACAACCAGTGCCCGCGCCATTCCGGCATGACCTACAACACCAAGCTCGAGCTTCGAAACGGCATCGTCGTCCTGGCGTCCCAGGGCCCCACCATCGGGCATTACGGCCTGGAATGCAACGCGATGGTCGTGGCCGAGGAGCTGGGCCTCGAGTACAAGGACATCCGCATCGATCTTGATTCCCACGAAATCTACCGGCCCTATGGAGGCGGCAGCGACGGGTCGACCGCATCCTCCTGGGCAATGAAGGAATGCGCCAATATTCTCAAGCAGCGCATCCTGGAGGCCGCGGCCGAGGAAGCCAACAGGCCTCCGGCAACCGGCGGAATCAGCATGGGGGGCGGGCCCGGAGCCAAGCAGGCCCCCAATCCTTTCAAGGGGCTGAAGCCCGGAGACCTGGACATGCAGAACGGCAAAGTCGTCGTCAAAGCCGATCCGGGCAAGGGCCTTCCGCTCGCGCAGGCCGTGCGGTCCAACCTGTTCGCGACCTTTTCGGGCAGGCCGCCTCTGGCCCTCTGGAACCAGCGCGGCAGGGCGCTCGATACGATGAACGTGGCCGCGTGCGAAGTCGCCGTGGATACGGAAACCGGCGAGGTTTCCATCCTCCGGTTCGGGGTCGCCGCCGATCCCGGGAAAATCCTGCGGCGGACGTCCCTCGAAAGCCAGATCGACCAGGTGATGGATTTCAGCGCCGGGTGCCAGCTTCAGGAAGAGTATGTCTACGACCCGAAGACCGGGGTGAAACTCAGCACGAACATGTTCGAGTACAAGAAGGTCGGCATGCTCGACATGCCCCGGGTGGAGCTGGATCTGCTGGAAACGCGCGCGGGGAACGCCTGCTACGGCTCCAACGGCATCAGCCATTCCCTGGCGAATACGCATCTGGTCATCATGGCCATCCACAACGCGATCGGCAAGTGGGTCGAATCCCCGGCCACGCCCGACAGGGTCCTCAAGGCTCTGGGCAAAGGATAAAAGTTCACTGGCCGCGAATTCCGATTCCCGCCGGCTGCCCCGAGGCTGGCTCGTGGGGGGCACAGCGGGTTGTTGCCGCCGCTTGTGGAAACCTGAAAGCGCATCTTGTCGATCTCAGGAAAAGGCCTCACGTAGGCCTGGGCCTCACCAGACCCGTCAGATGTATAGGCCGTCCATCGACGGTCTGGCGAGGCCTTGATGTCGGCAGGCCCTGGGTCACGGTCGACGACGCCCTTTTCATGAGCGGACTCGAGGGCTTCTGCAGCCTGCAAGGCCAGTTTCAGAGCCTCTTCGACAGGAATCGGGCCGCGGCGGATCCGGCCGGCCAGCGTTTCGCCCTCCACCAGTTCGAGGACAAGGAAGTCCGTTCCGTCGGATTCCTCCGGCCCGCAGATCGCCGCGATGTTGGGGCGATTGGAGGAAGCCAGCAGCCTGGCTTCACGCAGGAAACGCCCGCCCGATCGGCCTCCCTGATGAACCCTTCGGGCAAGACCTTGATCGCCACGTCCCTCCCGGGCTTCTGTGATGCTGTAGTGCGAAAGGCCCCGGCCGATTTCGGACATGCGACCCTCCTGGGAGAAGACCTCCTTGCTGCCTGATGGTACGGGTTGGTATGGGATGCCATCATAGGCGGCAGGGGATGGCTGCAGGAAGGGAAATCCTGCGCGTACCGTTTACGGTATTGTGCGGAAGAACGGGCGCTCGAACGGGTGCGCTGCCGTGTATCGGAGCGGCGGGGATGCCGGTGCCGGTGAAAGCGGCCGGCCCGCCGATCACGGAATCGCCGGGGAAGCCCCGTCTTCCTTCAGCCGGGCGTGCAGGGCTTCGATGACCTCTGCGGCGCCGGCATGGACGGAGATGGATTTGGCCCGGATCCCGTGCGGGATTTCGGGCCGGGCGGTGTCGGCGAAGTTCCGGTAATCGTTGTTGATTCGAATGAACGTGGCGTCCGGATGCATGTGCACGAGGCGCTCCAGGGGCCAGCGGATGACGCCGGGCGTATTGAATCCCACGCCGATTTCCACCGCCGCCAGCTTCTTGTCGAGCACCCCTTCCACCCATCGATGGTACGCGGCGGCCTGCTGCGGGTATTCTTCGCACGCCCGGAAGGCGACCCACAGAGGCGCCCCGCAGTAGGGGCAGGTGGGCAAAACGGCAGGATCGGACACCTCCAGGGTGTCGTAGTCGATGTGGTCCAGGATCCGTTCGATGAAGGGCCGGGTGTCCCACGTCTCGGTGGTGCAGGGCCTCGTGCACCCCAGACGTTCGTAATTTCCCTGAGCCTGGAATACGCGGTCCGCCTCGAAACCGCTCTTGATGAACAGGTTGTCGGCGTTCGAGGTTAGGACGTAGAAATCCTTGTCCCGGACGATGGCGTGGAGCTTCCGGTAGAGCGCGCTCGGCGGGAATTGATACAGGACGTAGTGGAGGTGGGTGGCCCAGTAGGCCCATTTCGCCGGTTCCGCCCATTGGTGCATGCCGACGAATTCATACTGCATGCGGTGGCCCCGTTCCGCCCATCCGGGGAAAACCCGGGCGAAGGCCTCCGTGTCGGTGTAGTCGAGGCCGGCGGCCGCCGACAGTCCAGCGCCGGCGCCGAGGAGCACGCGCTCGCAGGCAACAATCGCGCGGGCAATGGCATCGGTCGTTTCAGCGCTGCAATACCCGGGCGTAGACATCCAGGTCCTCCGGAAGGTAGACGTTGAAAATCACCCGTTCGAAGCGATGGCGATGGCCGCCGAGCCATTCCGCCACGGTTCGAACGGCGATCTCCCCGGCAGCCTCCCTTGGGAAACGGAAGACGCCGGTGGAAATACAGGGAAAGGCGATGGACCGGATGCCGGGCAGCTCGCCGGCCAGGGCCAGGCAACTGCGGTAACAGGACGCCAATTGGCGCCGCTGGAGAGCGCCTACGCCCTCATTGCCGATGATGGGCCCGACCGTGTGCAGGACGAACCTCGACGGCAGGTTGTAGGCACGGGTGATCTTGGCGCCGCCGGTCTCTTCCGGGCGCCGCTGGATCTCCATGATCGTGTGGCAATCCTGGCGGAGCAGCGGGCCGGCCGCGCTGTGGATGACGTTGTCGATGCAGTCGTGCAGCGGCTGGAAGCAGCCCAGCATCCGGTCGTTGGCGGCATTGACGATCGCATCGACCCGCAAATGCGTTATGTCGCCTTTCCACAAAACAAGCCGGCCGGCATTCTCCAGGCGGCACGCCGGCAGGGCGTCGGAGACGGCCGGCAGGCTGGAGCCTTCGGTAATCCCGCTGCGGGCGGTTTCATCCTGCAGCAACCGGTCCATATCGCCGATAAAGGCGCCGTCGAGCGGCTGCGGCGGACGGACATTGAGCAGCCCCCGTAAAAGCCGCCGCCGCCGGTCGTATCCCGCCGGCAGCCGGCCGATATCGGCCAGGCTTTCGCCGCGGATCAGCCGGTCGAGCAGCCGGGCGACAATCGCGTCCCTTTCCCCCTCCGAAAGAGGGCCCCTGCGCACTGTCGGGCAGGGCTCATCCAAACAGATTTGTTTTCGGTACCGGTCGAGCGACACTGCCCAATCCCCGCCGTTCCCGCCCAGTCCGGATGCCATCGTCTTCCCTCCCGTCGATTGAATATACAATGGAAGATAGGGGCGTTTGCCATGCCCGTTCTCCGGGCCCCGGTCGCCCCGCGGCGGGGGCCCCCGGCCCGATCAACGCGGGAATTCGTAGTGGTACCAGCCGTCGGTGCCCGCAATGCCGTCCCGCCCGCCGGTGATGGTGTTGTACCCGCCCCAGTAGTAGTCGTAAGGGCTCTGGGTCCCGCCGTTGGAGACTTTCAGCGCGTACGGGTCGGTCCGGAGCCTGTCCGATTCGGCGCCGGTGAGCGTCCGGGTGCCGAAGAAGAAGTCGCTCAGATAGTTGCCCTCCACCGCGTCGGGGGCGGCGCCGTGCGGATCCCCTTTCGGCACGTACCGGCCGCTGTTGAACTTGACGAACCTATCCCCGTCGACGCCCAGAGTCCTGTAGACGCCCTTGGCAATTTCCAGGCTCATGTTGTCGGTCACGGCGCCGTCGTTGAAGTCGTTGAGGTTCGTGTCGAGGATGATCGCGCGGTCCGGGGCGAGAGTTGCGACCAGCGAGGTCTGGTCGAAGGGCAGGCGGCTGTAGCCGCCATAGCCGTACGAACCGTCCTCGTGCGCGTACATGTGTCCATAGGGCATGAAGTGGCGGAACAGCTCGGTTTCGCGGACGCGGTTATGGCGGTAGCTGTTGCCCGGCCCTTCCGTGCCGTGGGCGATGACGCTTTCGGCCCCGGCTTCATAAAAAACAGTATCGCTGAAGTCGTATTCCTGGCCCTGGGCGTTGTAGCGCCAGTTGGCCGGCCCGGTGGCTCCGGCCCCCCCGCAGACGGCGACCTTGACGCGTTCGTCAAACACCGCGGCCACAAAGGCATTCTTGCCGCCGATGGAAAACCCCTTCGTGACCGCCCGGGAGGGATCGATCCTGGCGGCCAGCCGGGGGTTTTGGGCCACGGCCGCCTCCAGGATGTCCAGGTAAACGGAGACGGCCGTGGCGTTGGCGATCAGGATGCTGGAATCCGCCGAGGTGCTGTTGCGTACGTAGGGGAAGAGCTTGTAGAAGACGCCCGCGCGATTGGGGCCGCCCCACGCTCCCGCATCGGTGCGGTTGTCCCACGCCCAGTTGGGGAACGCGACGTTCGCGATGCCGTTGGCCGTCCAGCGGCCGCCGAAGGAGACCGGCGCCGCCCGGAGGCCGGGCGCCTCCGCCGGCAGGGTTACGGAAACGGTCACGTCCTGCCCGACGCCGCCGGCGAAACGAAGGTTGGTAGGTGTCACCCGAGCGACAACGCTTGGATTGCCGTCGCCATGGTAGCTGTTGTCCGTGATGGTTATGGTGTAGTCCGCCCCCGGTTTCGGCTTGTAGCCGTACTCGTAGAACTGGGCCAGCTCCAGAATCTCCCGTTTGCGTTCGGCCCACTCCTGTTGGCCGGTGACCATGCCCCCGGTCCCCTTGGCCGGGTCGAAGAACCGCCAGACGTCGGGCAACGCGTGCGACGCGGGCAGGTCGTGTGGGTCCGGGTACCTCGCATCGGCCCACCGCAGGCCTGCGAAAGCCCGGCAGACTTCCAGCACAGCCGCCGTTTTCCGCTCCCGGGTCGCATGGGAGTCGTTTTTCAACGCCAGGTACGCGTCCTTGGCCGCGATCATGCGGGCTTTGGATTCCGCGGTCCAGACAACGCTGCCGTCCCCGCTGTTGCCGGCGGCCGTGCCGTCGCCCGAGCCGCCGGGGTTGCTCCTGGAATTCCAGAAGCGGATGGCCTCGTCCGCGCGCCAGCCGCTGTATGCGAACGGGTCCGTGCCGTTCCAGCCCGAAAGCGTGACCACTCCCCAGTCCCGGTTCCTCGCGCGTTCGGAGTTCGGCAAATTTGAGTTGCCCTCGCGCCCTGCGAAATATTGGGTTTTGCTCAGGTAGGTGAAGGAATTGCCCTGGTCGAAAATGCCGATCTCCAGGCCGACCTGCGTGCCGTTGTCCAGCTCGCGGTCCCAGGCGTCGCCCCAGCCCTCGATCTGCAGGGCTATCTCATAGGTGTAGTTGACGCCGTCCCCGTCCCTGTATCCGGAGGATTGGAATGCCCGCAACCGCGCCGAGTAGTCCTGGTTGTTTGTATTGAAGAACGAACCGAGCGAAGGAATGGAGGCATTATGGAAAGACGCCACCGAGGTGAGGGCCGGATTGGCGCCGAGGAAAAACACGCCCTGCGTGTCGGTTTCGAAGCCCCACTGGTCGTTGTAGACGTCCATGCTGACAGTGAGCCCGTCCGTGTCGGGACTGTAGCTGCCGCGGTTCCAAATCGGCGTTCCGGTGTCGGACGGGGTCGTGTCGCCCGTCACCTCCACCAGCGCATACAGGACGGGCCCGTCCCAGGCGAGCCACAGTGTGCCCCGGGCCGTGGCGGCCGGCGCGTCTGCCGTCATGCCGGCGTGGAACTTGTTGGCGATCGGGTAGGGGACGGCGTCATCCCAGGCGGGTTCCCTGACGCCGTCGACCGCGATCGGCCCGGCGGTGAACCGCGCCTGCACCCGGGCCCTTGACGCGGCGATTTTGCAGCTTTGGTTGTTGCCTCCGGCGGGGGACCACCGCTCCAGAACGTGGGTGTTGCTGACAAAGCGTCTGTCGCCCGGCCGGTCGTAGGCATAGATTCCGGCCAGGATTGCGGAGGCCGCCGGCGCGGCGACCGCGAACAGCCACAGCGCCGCGGCCGCGATGGCGAGGTTTCCGGATGACTGTTTCATGGCGTTCCACTTCCGATTTCCCGAAGTCTGCCGGGGCGCGGTCCTGCAACGAAGGAAGCGCCGGCCGCCCTCGGGCCTCCGGTCTTCGGATCCGGCCCCGGGCGTGCGCCCCGGGATGCCGTCTCTCGGCCGTTCCCCCAGGGGACAACGGGCCGCGTCTGGAAAAGAGGGGCATTTACGCACCGCGCCGCCCCCGGCAGAGAAGAACCAGTTTATTCTAACCGCAAATCGGTTGTTTTTGGCCACTATTCTCCGGGCACGACCGCTATCGAGGCATATCCGCGGTTTCCGGATGCCGGGCGGCTCGAGGATGGCGTGCCCGGGCCCGGGTGCCGATCAGCTGCCCGTTTGGTCGTCATCGCCGGTGCCGGGTGAGGCGGGAATCCGCCCGCGCGGGAATCCGCGGCGATGGTTCTCCCCAGGGGTCCGGGGTTTCGGGTTTTTGCGATTGAAGAGCGTGAGGATGGCAAAGACGACGCAGGAAGCCGACACGCCGAATACCGACGGGTCGAGCCGGTCCAGGAATGCGTAGACATTTCCGGCAAAAGGCGACCACCAGCCCCGGGTGTTCAAAAATACAAGCCCCCGGTACCCCAGGGTGAGGGCCGTCGCGGCCACCATGGTGACGCAGATGTTGCGCGTGAGACGGGGGGAGCGCTTTCGGGTGAAAACCCCTATGCAGACGGGCAGAATGATCGCCGGCGCCCACACGTGGTACGTAAAAAGCAGCAGCCCTATGATATCGGGCCACAGGACGGCGATGACGATGGCCGTACACCCCAGGGCGGCCGAACAGATGCGGGCGAGTTTCAGCATGCGCCCGTCCCCCCGGTCCTTCCATCCAAGCTGGTGCTCGAACAGGTCCTTGACGAAGATGGCCGTCGAGGAGTTCAGGGCGGAATCGGCCGAGGACATGACGGCCATGATCAAGGCCCCGATGATCAGACCGCCGATCAGGGGGTTGTGCAGCTGCGCAACGACCATCGGAAGCGCCTGCTGCGGCTCGATGTCGGGGAAATGGATCCGGGCGTACAGCGCGATGAAAAACAGGACGGCCGGGAACACCAGGGCGAGGAAAATCCCGACCCCGGCAATCCCGATGCGGGTCTCCCGGATGTTTTTGCCGACGCAGTAGCGGGTGGCGTAGCCCGGGGCGAAAGTCTCCCCGAGCAGGAAGGCGATCAGGGTCGTCACCAAAAAAAGCCACCCCTTGTCGCCCGCGGGCAGGAAGAACGATTTGGGGATGGACCGGTTCCGCGTGATCTGTTCGGGATACGCGTCCTGGATCAGGGAGAGATTCAGGCGGGCCAGGTCCCGCCCCTGCGGATCGGCCCGGATCAAATCCCTGGTTTGGGGCGTCAGGGCGACCGAGGCGAAGCGCGGGCCGCTGTAGATAGTGTCGCCGCCGGTCACCACCACGTTCAGGTCGTCGACAAGGGCCCGCTTCAGTTCCGGCGATGCCCCGCCGCCGGGGTCCAGGCGGGAAAGCTGTTCCCGGGTTTCGTCCGACAACCGTTCCCTTAAAAATGCCGAAACCGGGTCCGCGCCGGCGCGGAGCTTGCCGGCCAGGCCTTCGGGGTCCCCGAGGTCCACGACGCCGAATCGCATCGGTATGAATCGGCCGGAACCGCTTTTGTAGGATCCGACGATGTCGGGCACGCAGAAAGCGAGGGTGACGGCAAAGCCGATGATCAGGATGACGAACTGGTAGACGTCGGTATGGATGACCGCCAGGAGCCCCCCGGCGGTGCTGTAGATGACGACGACGGCGCCGCCGACCAGAATCGCCAGCATCAGCACCCGCGCCGCGTCGGCGTACGCGGGAACGATGGCGGCCAGCACGCTGCCGAAAGCGGCCATCTGGGCCGCGACGATGAACACGGAAAACAGAAGGGAAAGGACCAGCGTGACGAACCTGGGCCCTTCCCCGAACCGGTGGCCCATGTACCCGGCCACGGTGTAGAGCCTGGCCTCCCGGAATTTCGGCGCAACGAAAAGTCCCGACACGATGAAGTGCAGGTACCACCCCGTCGAGACGATGAGCATCAGGACGCCCCAGTCGTAGGTTTTCCCGATAGCCCCGATCGACGCGCCGCCCCCGATGACCGTCGCCCCCATGGTGCAGAAAAGAAAGAACCACCCGATGTTCCGGCCGGCGACCAGAAAGTCGTCCGAATCCCCGATTTTGCGGGCTTTGGCGACCCCCTTGACGAAGATGAAGACCATGTAGGCCAGGACAATGGCCCAGAGGACCGTTCCGTCCGACATGCGGAACCTCCTGGAAATCGACGAAAGCCCGCGCCCGGGTTCCATCCGCGCAAGGCATTGCGGGCGGACCGGCTTCCCGTGTATCTGTCCCTGCGCCGGGCGGCCGTCTCCACAGGGGCCCGCCCCGGGGGCCGGAAACCTCGCCCGGCCCATCGATGCGTCTCCCGGCGCGGGAAGCGCCGCCTGGGCCGGATAGGCCTACTCGAGCACCGGGGCCACCTGGAAGGAACCCTCGTCCCGGTCCTTCCGGAAGCTTTCAACGGAAGGTTGAACCACCTTCTCCATGTATTGTCCGTTCATCAGCCGGACGAACGCGGCATAGTCGGGACGGAACTGGATCGTGTCCCCGACATGCAATCCGTCCCTTTCGTCCCCTATATTGACGACGGTGATGTCGCTGCTCGATCCCGCAATCGAATACTGTGCATTGACGGGCGTCAGCCCCGAGATTTCCGTGTCGAGATTCCCGACGCCGACGAGCGCGCGATACCCGCGCTGTCCCGGCGTCAGGTCCTCGGCGGCTTCGGACGGGAAAGGGGCCACGGGCGCGGTTTCCTGCAGGGGGACCAGCCCCTTTTTCTTGATTTCGGCTATCTCCGCCTCCAGAACGATCGCGTCCCCCCTCAACCCCGGCAGAATCCCCCCGTTCAGGAGGTCGGTCCCGAGGAATACGGCTTCGCCGATGCGGAAATGGTTGACGGGCCTGGGCAGCTGCCTGTCGAGGACCAGGGGGAGAACCGCGGAGGACCCCGCCGATATCAGCCTGAGGGGGTGTTCGAACTTCAGCTCCAGGAGTTCCCGGTAGAGGATCAGCTGCATGAATTGATCGACCGTGGGAACCGCGCCGGCCAGGCACCCGAGGTTCGCCCCGATGCCCTTCACCTCGATGTTGGGCAAATGGAATACATGCTTGTAGAAATCCATCAGGGACCCGGGCAGGATGCCCTCCCGCAGGTCCCCCAGTTCGATCATGATCACGACGCCGTGAACCCGCTCCTGTTTCCGGGCCTCCGCGCCGAGGGCTTCAATGACCCCGATTTCACTGTTGAGGCTCACCTCGGAAAGGCGGATCACGTCGGAAACGGAGGAAAGATCCGGTATGCGCAGGTACCAGGCCTCGAGTTCGGGGCGGATCCTCTCGATAACCTCGAGGTTTTCCAGGCGGGAGTCCCCCATGGAGCGGACTCCCATGTGCTGGAGCGCTTTCAGGGTCTCCCTGTGGCCGCAAAGCGCTTTGGTTACAACGGTCCAGCCGGCACCGTGCTGTTCCATCCAGCCGCCGATGGTTTCCAGGTTTTCGTGGATCGCGTCGAGGTTTATGAGGATCCGGTTCATTGTGCGTACCTCATTTCCGCGCACCCGCCGGCAAATCCGATTCGACGGTACAGCCTGCGGGCGGGATTGTCGTATTCGACATGAGCCGTGACGCTCCCATCGGCGAGACCGAGGGCGTGTTCGATGGGTGGGTGCCCCACGCCTGTGCACCGCTCCCCGGGCGATACGGCGACAAACAGGAGGATGTTCTCCGGGACGTACCCTTTCATGCCCGTCTTCTGCATGACGAGGGCCCCCGCCGTGCGGCCCCCGGATTCGGCGATCAGCGAGAAGCCCCCCTCGCGTCCCGGCACCGTGAACGCGTCCCGGATGCCCCGCTCGATATCCCCCGGGGTGTCCTCATAGGGTTGCAGGCTTTCGTGCAGATGACCCGCAATCGTCTTCATGTCCATTCCCTGGGGGAATTCCTCCGGGCGGGACACGTGGTGGATCCGGACGTCCGGGCCGTCGGCGTCCCCCATGGAACCCGTTTCCCGGCCGGCAACGCTGGTTTCTTTCAGGACGCCGTTTCCGCCGTTGATATCATCGGCCGCATCGGCCGGAATGTTTTGCGCCAGCGCCGGGGACGCCTTCATCTCTCCCGCATGCATCAGGGCTGCAGCCCTTTCAGGGGAGGAAAGGATCCGGGGCGGCTCCGGACGTTTCAGCCCATGGAATTTCTGCACGAAATTTTCCTGCAGCAGGGGGGGCACGGCCGCCGGCATCGTTTCGCCTTCGGGCGTCAGGGACACGAAAACCCGGCGCCGGTCGGTTCTGCCTCGGGCCCGCTGCGCCAGTTTTTGAATCTTCAGGCGGGCTAGTATCCCTGTACCCGTTGCTTTGCTGAGGTTTGTGCTCATCGAAAGATCGCCGGGCGCTATCGGCCCACGCCGGCGGATTTCACGCAAAAGGACAACCTGCGGCATTGTCAGATGGCGGGTCCGGGCCAGTTTTTTCAAGTGCTGGTCAATGCAGAAAACGATCCGGCGCAGTGCGGCAGGCACGCGGTCCAATACTTCTTGTTCCGGAAATGACGGGTCCATAAATTTCCTGATCAAATATTTAGGGTACAAAGTATTTACGATTGGACGCCCGCTGTCAAGCCGGCAGGCCAGTTTTTGGAGGCGAAACACGCGCCGGGACGGTGCCGCCCCACCGGTCGCGCCCTTGCGGGAATGGTGCCCGGCGCCAGGAGGGGGTACCACGCCCGAAGGCCTGAATAACTGCGGGGATGATCCCAATGGCGGCCCGGGGGGCGATTGGGAAGAAGCGGAATCAGGCTGCCGGTTCGGCCGTCCCGGTCCACGGGGACCCGTGCGCCCGCCGCGGGGGCTTGGGCGGCAAGGGGCGCCGCCGCGATAACAAAAAACGTTTCCCGTAGGAAGTGGGATGCGAGCGGCGGCTTGCTTGACGCGCGCCCGTATCGAATGCATAGTTGGTGTCGGAGGAGGAACCTATGCTGGATTTGAGTGAATTGAAGGAAGCGATCATCAACGGCGAGGACCAGCGGGCGCTCGACATTACCCGCCAGGCCCTGGACGAACAGGTCAGCCCGGCCGATCTGATCAATCAGTGGATGATACCCGCGATGGACGAGGTGGGGCGCCGGTTCGAGGCGCAGGAGCTGTTTTTCCCGGAAATGCTCATCGCCGCCCGGGCGATGAAACGGGCCATGGAGCCCGTCCGGCCCCTGTTGTCGGCGTCCGGGGTGAAGCCGACGGCCCGCGTGGTGATCGGAACGGTCCAGGGGGACCTGCACGACATCGGCAAGAACATGGTGGGGCATATGCTCGAGGGCGCCGGGTTTGAAATCCACGACATAGGGATTGACGTCCCGGCCGGCCGGTTTATCGAGGCCGTGCGAGAACACGACGCCCAGATCCTGGCCATTTCCGCGCTTTTGACGACGACGATGCCCGAAATGCAGAAAATACTGGAGTTGGCGGACAAGTCCGGCATCCGCGGCAGGACCAAGATCATCGTGGGAGGCGCCCCCATCACCCAGGCGTTCGCCGACGAAATAGGGGCGGACGGCTTCGGCGAAAACGCGGGATCGGCCGTAACGGTGGCCCGCGCCCTCGTCGGGGCGCCGTAGCGCGGTTCGCCGTCGCGCCCGTTTTCCCGAAACACGGCCCGGAATCCCGAGCTCCGGGGCGCACGCACGCCCCGCACAGGAAAGGAACATGATGGAACAAAACTACCTGGAACTCTCCCCGCCGCTGTTCCGCCGCCTGGACGACCGGCAGCTGGCCCGCATCCACGAGGCGACCCTCGACATCCTCTCCGGTGTCGGCGTCACGGTCGACTGCGCAGAAGCCCTGGAGCTTCTCGACGGCGCCGGGGCGGACGTGTCGAACCCGAAGCGGGTCCGCATCCCTGAAGGCCTGGTCGCAAAAGCCCTCGATACGGCCCCGAAGGAAGTCGTGCTCCACAAGCGCGACGGCACGCCCTTCGTCCGGCTGTCGGGCAACCGCTGCACTTTCGGCGGGACGCCGGACCAGCCGGACATCCTCGACCCCCGGGACGGGAGGAGGCGCCCCTGCCGGATCTCGGACGTGGTCGACAACGCCCGTCTCATCGACGCCCTCCCGAACCTCACCTGGGCCTTCACGAGCGAGTGGGCCGGGTACCCCCAGGGGCTCCCCGCCGTGCTGGCCGGCAAGGTCTCCTTCATGATCCAGCTCGAAAACAGCGACAAGCCCCTCGGGTCCTCCATCGCCAACGTGGAGAACCTCAAGGACCAGATCGAGGTGTGCTCGCTCATAGCCGGGGGCGACGAGGAACTTCGCCGCCGCCCCTTCTTCTTCGGTTCGGTGGAGCCGATCAGCCCCCTGGTCCACGGCCGGGACGCCCTTGAAAAGACGCTCGTCCTGGCCGGGCACGGGCTGCCCAACGTGGTCTACTCCATGCCCATGGCGGGCGCGACCGCGCCGGCCACCTTCGCCGGAACGCTGGCCGTGATGAACGCCGAGCTTCTGAGCCATCTCACCGTCATCCAGCTCAAGAGGGAGGGCGCGCCGATGATCTACGGCGCCATGCCGAACATCATAGACATGAGGACCACGATCTACCCCTACGGCGCCCCGGAGCTGAACCTCCTGGTGGGTGCCGCCACGGAGCTCGCGCACAGCTACAACCTGCCCATGCTGGGTACGGCCGGGTGCACCGACGCCAAGGTCATCGGGGTCCAGGCCGGCCTCGAAGTCGCGTCCCAGTGCGTGTCTTCGGCCCTTTTCGGCGCCAATATGGTCCACGACGTGGGCCTGATGGACCACGCCACGATGATCTCCCCCGAGCTCATGGTGCTCACCGACGAGATCATCCGGATGACCGGGGTGATGCTCCGGAGCCTGGAAACGGACGACGACAGCCTCGCCCTGGACCTGATCTGGAAGGTGGGGCCCGGCGGCAGCTATCTCGCCGAGGACCACACGCTGGATCATTTCCGGAGCTTCTGGGCGCCCGAGATCCTGGACCGGACCAGGGGGCCGAAGCCCGGTTCGCCCGGCTCCGCGGTCCACAGCGAGGGCCTGCTGCGGGAGAAGACGTTGAAGCTTATCGCCGGCCACACCCCCAAAACGCTCGAGGAAGGGCTGCTCGGGGAAATCAAGAAAATGGAGAAGAGCTGGTTCGAACGACTGGGACTCGACCACGTCTATCCCGAGTAACCCGCCTGCCGGCCTGACCCGGCGGAATTCCGCAACGGCCGCGCGGGAGGGGGTACGGGTCGCAACGGCTATTTCCCGGAGCCGCTTTTCAGTTCTTCGAGCCCCAGCGCGTCGAGCACCCAGTCGATGTCGAGGCCGAGGTGCGGATCCTCCAGGTTTCTTTTTTCTATGCCCTGGATATGGAGCTTCATGAGGTCGACGAGCTTCGGCCGGAGTTTTTTGTTCCGGGCCGCCTGCAGCGGCGTTTTGTCTTCGAGCATCGGCACCGGAGCGTCCAGAAACTGCCGGTAGTGCTGTTGGTGGAACCCGCGCAATATCCCGGCCCGGGCTTCCGGGGGGATTTCGCTCTCCCCTTCAGGGCTCCCGTCGATGGGGGATTCGCTGCGCTGCAGGGGCCCGTCCTGCAGGCTCTGGCGCAGGCCCTCCTTCAGATCCGTTTCCGTCTCGGACTGGAACGCGATGCATGCGCCCAGGTATTTTTCCAGCATCTTCCTGGCAAACCGGAACTTCTGTTTCCCGAACGCGATGATTTCAACCGTGTCGTCCGACAGCCTCAGCCGTCCGACGGTGCCCACGCCGGCATCTTCGTCGTCCCCGTGCCGGAAGAACGCCGGCATCTTCTTCTCGAGCTTTTTCGATTCGCCCCTGCGCAGCCAGGTATATTCCGCCACCCCGTCGGTCGCGGATTCTTCCGGTTCGAAATCGGGCTTTGTCGACAGGACCTTCGCGACGGCATCGCGCGGGATGTTGAGCCCGTAGACGGCCCTCCATTCGCTCATGTCGAGGGAGTCGAGCATGCTCTCCATCCGCCGGATCCCCATCCTGTGAACCAGCCTGCACGCCTCGACGAAATGCCCCCGCAGGTAATCCCGGACCGGAACGCCTACCTCGGCAGACCGCGCTTCCATCTCCTCGAGGAACGGCCCGGTGAGTTCATGCTGGAGCTCGAGGCCCGATGGCCCGCTCCGGAAATAATGCGGGTAGGCGCAGACCAGGTTCACCGACCTCAGGAAACGGCTGCAGCGCGCGGCCATGCTCCGGTCGAAAACCGTGAATGGCTTCTTCTCCAGATCCAGCAGGTCGACGCACCGCATCGCGGTATCGTCGATCTTCTCCTGTATCTCCAGGATAACCGGATAGGTCTCGCGCCGGAGCGCCATCATCGTCCGCTCGTCGTTGTTCAACCCCTGCCAGCCTTCGCGCTCCCAGCAATCCGCCAGGGGCATGCCGTCTCTGTAGGGCTCCCAGAACAGCCTGGCGTGTATCCACAAAGGCGCCGCATCCAGAAGAACATCCTCCTCCACGCTCCCCTCAAAGAGCACGTATCCGGCCAGCTCCTTTTTGAAGGAATACTCGTCCAGGGGGCAATGAGCCGCTATGTATTTCACGCACTTGTCGCCCCAGGACGCGTCGAGCCGGAGCCATTCGTCATAATTGTCGACGCCGAACGGATTGTGGGGACACTCGGCGGCGCACCGGATGGAAGAGTGCCTTTTGGACCCGCAGCAGGGGCCGCAGATCATGCCGCCGAGGGCCGGGCAGGGGCGCTTCGCCCCGCTGCCGTTGCAGGAAACACAGACGGTTCTGGCCATAGGTCGATTGCGGGTCGTACAGCGGTTCCCCGGGGGCCCGGGGGGGCCGGCGGAACAATGCCGCCACGGCTCCCTTGCGGGCGGGGCTGCCGGAGCCGCCGGGGTTCGTCCGACCGCCTCCTGTTCTGTTGTTGAACATGGGCCATGCGGCTTTTTTGGAAACAAACCGGTGGCGCAAACCGGGGCGCCGCCGTGGCGGCCCCCGCTTGTCCGGGCCGAAGCAGGCCCTTCATGGACGCCGGCCATTGTAACGCCTCCGCCACCGCGGAGCAAGCGCCCGGAAGCGCGGAATGAACCTTCAGCCGTCCCTAAGGACGAGGGCCGGGCGAAGTGGTGCCTGACCCGTTGGGCGCACGCCGGGGGCCTTATCGGCGCGCGGCCTCTTTTCGAAGGGCATTGAGCTGGACGATATGTTTTTGCTCTTCGCGGATGATGGCGTCGACCTTGTCCTGCCCGTAGGTCCGGGGCACCATGTCCTTCAGGCCGAGGTAGTAGAGGATGGATTCCTTTTCCAGGCCGATGGCGATGTCGAGGATCTCCTGGAAGGTTTCTTTCCCGGTCAGGTTGTCGGCCGCTTTGGGACTGCCCTCCCCGCCGTGGATATCGGCCATCACGGACAGGTATTTGGAGGATTCGTCCTCGGGGTCGAACAGGGTCTGGGCCTGCTCCTCCGCCGAAAGGGTTTTCCGCATGGCTTCGAAAGTCGATTTGTGGCTGTCCTCCATCGCCGCCAGCTGCTCGAATGCCTGGCGTTCGGATGCGCCGGCCTGCAGCGATGCGGCTTTGCGGTAGAAGGAAGCCCCGTTTTCTTCAATCTTCACTGCCATTTCAAAAATTTCGTCCGCGTTGAAATAGTAGATCATGGTCTGTCTCCGCTGAAAGGTGCTGCGTGGTCCCGCGCAGGCCGGAACGGCCATCCGGAGCGGGGTCTCCTGCCAATATAGACGGTAGGGATACGCTTGTAAATATCTTAGGCGCTGGGCCTCGGGTGGGGGTTGCCCGAAACCGGAGCCTGCGGCGGCCGGGGCGTCGCGCGGATGCCGGCCGAAGAAATTGCTGTCGCGCACGGCCGGTTATGGGGTACAAACAGGGAAGAGGCGCACCCCGGAACCGGCGGCGGACACCGCCGCCGGCCTGAGGAGGCGCCGCGGTGCCCCGCAAGGAGATCGCCATGAAAACACGCCGATGCAGTCTGTGGCTCCTCCCGGTCGTCCTGCTGGCCGGGGGGCCCGAAGCCGGATCGAGGGTGCGTCCCGGCGCCGCCAATATCGCTTTGGCCGCCAGGCCTTCGGCCTCCTATGTTTCCGGGGACACTTCGGCCGGCGCCTTGAACGACGGGCTGGACCCGCGGCATTCGGCCGACCGAAGCCGGGGGTCGTGCGGCAACTGGCCGCGGCGGGATACCCAGTGGGTGCAGTACGACTGGGATCAGGCGGTCAGCTCCGACGGGGTCGACGTCTACTGGTGGGACGACCGCCAGGGCGTCCGCCTGCCGGCGGCGGCGCGCCTGCTCTACTGGGACGGCGGCGGTTTCGTCCCCGTGCGGGCCGAGCAGGCCCTGGGGGCGGCCCCGGACCGGTACAACACGCTCCGCTTCGCCGAGGTCACCACGACCAGGCTGCGCCTGGAAATCGACGGCAGCGGGACGCATTCCACCGGCATCCTGGAATGGAGGGTTTACGACTCGGGCAGGTCGCCCGCCTTCCCCCCGCTGGTCCGGGCGGGCGCGGACCGCGCGGTGGTGCAGGGGGGCAGGACCTATCTCGAGGGCGCGGTGACGGCCCTGTACGGGGGCGCGGCCGTGCGGTGGCGGAAAGATTCGGGGCCGGGCCGGGTGACCTGGGACGACCCGGAGAGGGCCGTCACGGCGGCGGCCTTCTCCGAGCCCGGGGATTACGCGCTGCGGCTGACTGCCTCCGAGGGGGGGCTCCGCAGCTCGGACACCCTGAATGTCCGGGTCCAGGAGGGGCCGCCCGCCGGGGGCCTGGACCCCGTTGAAACCATGCCGTACCGGATCACCAGCCCCTTCTGGGGCCCGCGTGCCCGGGCCGTCATCGTCCACTGGATCCCCCACTGCATCGGCCGGATCAACGACCCGGACCTCGAGGAAGGGGGGATCAACAACTTCCTCGACGCGGCCGGACGTCTGCAGGGCCGCGCCGGCGGCCGCCACCGCGGCTATGCATTCTCCAACGCCTGGGTGTTCAACACGGTCGAGGCGATGTGCGCGGCCCTGATGGTCGACCCCGTGGGCGACGGGGAAATCCTCGGGGCCCAGCGGATGATCCGGGACACCCTCGAGGACTGGATCCCCACGATCCTCGCGGCCCAGGAGCCGGACGGCTACCTGCAGACCGCCTTCACGCTCAGCGACCGGAAGCGCTGGACCGACCGCCACCGGGGGGACCACGAAGGGTACGTCGCGGGGTACTACCTCGAGGCGGCCATCGCGCATTACCTGCAGAGCGGCGGCAGGGACCTGCGCCTCTACGATTCCGCCAAAAGGCTGGCCGACTGCTGGGACGCCCATATCGGCCCAGACCCGGGGAAACAGAAATGGTACGACGGCCACCAGGCCATGGAACTGGCCCTGGTGCGCTTCGGCCGGTTCGTCAACTCCGTCGACGGGGGCGGCCGGGGCGACCGCTACGTCCGGCTGGCCAGGTTTCTGCTCGACTGCCGCGGGGGCGGCAGTGAATACGACCAGTCGCACGTCCCGGTGGTGCGCCAGTACGAGGCGGTCGGGCACGCCGTGCGGGCCTCCTACAGTTACGCCGCCATGGCCGCGGTGGCGCTCGAGACCGGGGACCCCGACTATCAGAGCGCGGTCCTGAGCCTCTACGACAGCATGATCCACCGCAAATACTACGTCACCGGCGGCATCGGCAGCGGCGAGACCAGCGAGGGTTTCGGCCCCGACTACTCCCTGCCCCAGGGCGCCTACGCCGAATCGTGCTCCAGCTGCGGGCTCATTTTCTTCCTGCACCACCTCAACAGGACCTACCACGACGCGAAGTACGTCGACCTGTACGAGGAAACGCTGTACAACGCCCTGCTGGGGTCGCTCGACCTGGAGGGCCGCAACTTCTACTACCAGAATCCGCTGGAAACCCGAGGGCCCCGGTACCCCTGGCACAGCTGCCCCTGCTGCGTGGGGAACATCCCGCGCGTCCTGCTCGCTTTGCCCACCTGGACCTATGTCCGGGACGGCTCGAACCTCTACGTCAACCTGTTTGTCGGGAGCAGGATCGTGGTGCCCGGCGTCGCCGGTACGGACGTCGAGATGGTGCAGGAAACCGAGTACCCCTGGGGCGGCCGCGTGGCGATCACCGTCAATCCCGGGGCCGAAAGGACCTTCGCGATCCATCTGCGGTCGCCCGGCCGGCAGGTCAGCCGCCTCTACCGCTGCGAGCCCGCGTCGGACGGCACCCTGTCGATCGCCGTCAACGGGCGCGCCGTCCGGCCTCCGGTCCGCAAAGGGTATGCCGTCATCGAACGGGCGTGGAAAGCCGGCGACACCATCCGGATGGAGCTGCCCATGCACCTCCAGAGGGTCCGGGCCATCGACAGGGTGGAGGCCGCCCGCGGCCAGGTCGCCCTGCGCCGGGGCCCCCTGATCTACAGCGTCGAGGCCGTGGACCAGGGCCTCGACGGGGTCCTGTTGCCGGACGAGCCGCTGGTGGCCGAATGGAGGCCCGGACTGCTCGGGGGCGTCTTGGCCGTCACGGGGCGGTGGGCCGACGGCTCCCGCCTGCTCGCCGTCCCCTACTACGCCCGCGCCAACCGGCTCGGCAACGTCGACGCCCCGGACCGGGGCCGCGGCGTCGACGCCAGGGTCTGGATCCGGGAAGAGTCGCCCCTTCCCCGGCCGGGTCAGTAGCGGATCTTCACCTGGAAGGACCCGGAGTTGTCGCGCACGTTGTTGTCGTTGATGCCCAGATACAGGCGGCCGGTGTCGTTGGGCCCCGTCGTCGTGCGCAGGCTCGACCCGATGTAGCGGGGGTTGGATTCACGCCCGTTGCCGGCCCGGATCTTGGCGATCAGGGCCCCGACGCCCTGGTCCTGGACCGGGTATCTGACCGAGCTGCCCCTGCCCGGCAGGTTGCCGTCGGGCCCGGAGACGACGGTCAAGCCCGTCCGGATCTGGCCTTCGGCGGAGATTTCCAGCGTCATGTTGGGCCTGAGGTCGATGCCCGTGTCCGTCCAGGCCTCCGAGGCGGGGATCGTGATCGTTTTCTCGCGCCACTGCCGGGAACCGGCCCCGGCGGCCTCCTGCTGGCGGCCCACGGAGATGTCGACGCGGAAGGCGCCGCTCGTGTTGGCCTTGTTGCCGTGATTGACGGTGAAATGGAGTATGCCGTCGCGGTCGGCGACGAAGGTGCGCTCCCGGCCGATCGGGAATGTGGACGCCCCGAAACCCAGCCCGATGGAGGCGATCAGCGCGCCGTCGTTCTCGCGGGGCATCGGCGCGTTCGGGTCCCTCCGGTTGCCCAGGCCTTCGGGGCCTGTGGAGGTGCGGCCGTCGAGCCTCACCGTGCCGCTGGCTTCAACCCGCACCTCGTCCCCTCTGCGGACGCTTATGGGCGACCGCACCCACTTTTCGTCCAGGGGGACGTTGACGGTGGATCTTTCCGGTTGCGGGACCGCCCTTCTCTGCAACCCCTGATCGCCCTCGCCCCACGGGAAGCGCGAGCGGCTTCGGTCTATGGTCACTTTGGAGACGCGGTTGGCGCGGTACCTCGTCTCGGTGCCGTCGGCCAGCTCGAAAACGAATTCGTTGTTTTCATAGCCCACGAACGTCCCCTCGATCTCCCCGCCGGTTCTCAGATGGAGCGTGTCGGAAAAGGCGGCGCCTGCGGCGCACACGGCCAGCAGAAGCAGTGGTATGATTTTTTTCACGATCCTGTATCATTCGCCCGTGCCCGGTTCGACGGCCGCGGCGGCGAATGCCTCCCGTAGATGGTGGAGAGAGCCCGTCGGCGACTTCCGCATGAAACGGCTCTCGATGACCCCCAGTATAGCACAGCCCGCCGCCGCGGCGGCACCCCGCCGAAGCGCCCCGGCCTGCCCGCGTGCGCCGGTCCGAAGCTGCGTGTCCGGACCCTCCCGGTAGGCCCGGCGCCCCTTTCCGTAGTACAATGCCCGCCAAGGACGTCCGAACCGCACCCGGGTGCCGTTTCCGGGTCCCTTCGGGCCGCCCGCCGGATCCAACCGCCAACCTAGGAGGCCCGCGCCATGAACCGCAAACAATTTCTGGAATACGCCGACCATTTCAACCACCAGAGGTTCGACAGGGTCGTCCGCTACTTCAGCCCGGACGTCACCCTGGCCTTCCCGGACAACTTCATGGGCCCGCAGATCCCCGGCCGGACCGGGGGCACGCTCCACGGCCCCGAGGAGTTTCTCGCCAACTACAAGGCCCTGACCGCCAACGTGCGCGAGGTCCTCAACGTGGGGGCGTTCCTCTCCAGGGGCCGGCAGTTCTGCGTCGAGCTCGTCACCGAGTTCCACGTTCTGCGGACCCCCCCGCCGGGCGCCCCGGGCGCGCAGTGGAAGAAGGGGGACACCGTCATCATGAACCAGATGGTGCTCTACGATCTGGACGAGAAGGGCCGGTTCCGGCACATGCGCATTTTCCACCACCGCTATCTCGACCCCGTCGAAGCGGCGCGCTACCTGGAGACATACCGCTGACCGGGCCGCGCGTCCCGCCCGGCGCCGACGGTTCCCCGGACGGGGGGCCGGCGCCGGGATTGCGCCCGGCCGGGCGCCTGTGCTACAAGAAGGGTACACAACCGGGAGGAACCGAGATGAAGCCCCTGCAAACGGACCTGTCCATCTACGCGGAATTCCACTTTGAACGCCCCCCCGTCGGGGTGAAATTCCAGTTTTTCAAGCCGGAGAACGTCGCCCCCCTCTCCCCGGAGAAGCCGTGTTCCCTGTGCGAAATGCTCGCGGAGGCATACACCTGCCCGGAGCCGTTCTACTTCGGCGGGGAATTCCCGGAAACCTGCGTGGGGAAGATACTGCTCGGCATGCAGGAGATGGGGCCGTTTGCCGAAAGCGGGCAGATCGGGGAGCATCTCGGGGTGTTCGGGGAGGCCCGCGCCAATTACGCCTTATACCAGCATGTGCCCCGCTTCCAGAAAAACGTCGTCCGCTACGCGGTCTTCTCCCCCATGGACACGCTGGCGTTCGATCCGGACGTTTTCGTCCTGACCGCCGACCCGGACCAGGCGGAGATCCTCCTGCGCTCGATGACCTACTCCACCGGGGAGATGTACGTTTCGCGGACAACCCCGGTCATGGGGTGCGCGTGGACTCTGATCTACCCGTTCCAGAGCGGCAGCGTGAATTTCCTCCTCCCCGAGTTCGTCCACGGCATGAAGGGGCGCGCCATCTTCCCCAAAGGATCCGTCCTGGTGTCGGTCCCCTACCGCTGGCTTCCGGTCATGACGGCGAACCTCCGGGAAATGCCCTGGCGCCTGCGTGCGCACAACAGCAGGCGCGACTACCTCGAGGAGTTCGGCAACGTCCTGTCCGAGTTGTCCTGGAAAGCCGGAACCAGCGGGGGTGCCGGCCGGTGATCACGTTTATCCTCTGGTGCGCGCTGTTTGTGCTGTGCTGGCCGGTGGCTCTTCTGGCCCTGGTGCTCTACCCGGTGGTATGGCTGATCCTGCTCCCCTTCCGGCTCCTGGGCGTCGCCGTCGGGGGGGTGCTCGATCTCATCGGCGGCATCATCAGGCTCCCGGCCCGCATCCTGCGGAGAATCTGACGTCTGGCCGCAGCGGGCCGGCCGGCCCGCGCCCGCGGTTTGAAAGAGGGGGCGGCAATCCCATGCCCCCGGAACGCGAAAGGAGCTCGCCGATGCCTACGATTGTCTTCCACTGCCCGAAGCTCAATGAACAGCAGAAACGGGACGCCGTCAGAAGGCTGACGGCGGCGGCCAGCGAGATAACGGGGATCGACCGGAAAAGCTTCGTGGTCTACCTCGAGGAGAAGGACCCGGCCAATGTCGGTGTGGGCGGGGAGATTCTCCGGGACCTGCTGGCAAACCGGTAAAGCCCGACTGCCCGGCAGCGGGCCGGGGGCCGGGAGTCACTTCGCGGCGATGAAGGCCGAGCCGGGCTCCAGCCCCGGGGAGGCGGCCCTGAGGCCGATCCGGCCCGGGTCGGCCGTGGACTGAACCACGGCCAGGCACAGGCCGTGAAAAGCCCTCCACCGGTTCGAGCGGTAGTTTTCGTGGCTCCGCATGTCGCCGCTGTCGACCCCGATCAGTTTCCCGGCGCCTTCCAGTTCGAAGGTCACCTCGTTGTCGGCCGTCGGCACGACCGTCCCCGCGGCATCCACGATCCTGGCCGTGAAATGCGCCACGTCGCGGCGGTCGGCCGCGATGGTTTCGCGGTCCGCTTCCAGGCGGACGGCGGCCGGGTCCCCGGCGGTGGCGATCTCCGCCGCGGCAACGATTTCCCCCCCGCGGGTCCCCACCGCCTTCAGCGTACCCGGCTCGTAGGGGACGTCCCAGGACAGGTGCAGGTCGGCCGTGGTCCTGAGGGCGCGGGCGCGCGCCGGCACGTTCCCCCAACGCTCCTCCATCCCCGGGCGGGGGAAGGCGTAGCCCTTCGTCCCCACGGAGCGGCCGTTGAGGAACAGTTCGACCGTGTCGCAGTTGGTGAAGCAGGTCACCGGGATGGGCCGGCCCTCCCGGCCCTTCCAGTTCCAGTGCGGGAACAGGTGCAGCACCGGCGTATCCGTCCACTGGCTCTGGTAGAAGTAGAAGCCGTCCTTGGGGAAGCCGCAGCTGTCGATGACGCCCATGGATGCGCCCCGGGAGGGCCAGAACGCCTCGCCCAGGTAGTCGATGCCCGTCCACATGAAGTCGCCGGAAACGTAGTCGTGGAGCCGGACGAACTTCCACAGTTGCTCCACGTCGATCATCCCGCCCGGCGAGAACCCGAAAAACCCGCCCCCGGATTCCCCCGGGAAAAGCCAGCCGTAATCCCCCCGGGCCCACCCCATGGAACCGCTCTCGGTGCCGATGACGCGCCGGCCGGGGAAGGCCTCCCGGTCGCTGCCGTAGTACGTCTCCTTCCTGTCGCGCCACCGGTCGACGTAGTTGTAGCCGACGATGTCGAGCAGCGCGAGGAACTCGGGGCGCACCCGGTTGGCGGGCGGTTCCGACATGATCTGGTCGCAGCCCACCGTCACCGGGCGGGTCGGGTCCTCGCGGTGGAAGATCTCCTGCAGCGCGCGCAGGGTTTCCGCCCCCCGGGGGTGGGACTGGTCGGGGACCTCGTTGCCGGCGCTCCACAGGACCACCGAGGGGCGGTTCCGGTCCCGGTGCACCAGGCTCAGGACGTCCCTTTCGTGCCACTGGTCGAAATCGCCGCTGTAGCCGTTGCCCCGGAGCTGGCCCTTCCCCGACCTCCACTCGTCGAAGATTTCGTCCATGACGACAAATCCCATCCGGTCGCACAGGTCCATGAACTCGGCCGAGTACGGGTTGTGGCTGGTGCGGATGGCGTTGCACCCCATCGTGCGCAGGATCTTCAGGCGGCGCTCCCACACGGCTTCGGGAACGGCCGCCCCCACGCAGCCGGCGTCATGGTGCAGGCACACCCCTTGGAGCTTGACCCGGCGCCCGTTGAGCAAAAACCCCCTGTCGGCGTCGAACACGGCCTCGCGGATGCCGATGGGCGTCTCGCAGCAGTCGGCGACCTCCCCCGACATGAGGACCGTGCTGCGGACGCGGTAGAGGCTGGGGCTTTCCACCGACCAGAGGCTCGGATTGCCGACCGGTATCCGCTGGCTGAACACGTACTGCCGGCCGGCGCCGATTTCCATCGCCGATTCCGCGGACCCGACCGGGGCGCCGCCGCTGTCGACGACGGCGGTGGCCAGCGTGCAGGCCGCGGGGAGGCCCCCGTCGTTTTCGACCCTGGTTTCGATCCGCACCTCGGCCGCGTCGTCCGTCACCCGGGGGAATGTCACGTAGGTGCCCCGGTAGCCGACATGCAGCGGGTGGGTCGCCAGAAGGTGCGTGTGCCGGTAGATGCCCGACCCGGAGTACCAGCGGCAGCCGGGCTGCCGGGAGTTGTCGGCCCGGACCGCCAGCACGTTCTCCCGGCCGAACAGGAGGTGGGGCGTCAGGTCGTAGTGAAAGGGGACGTACCCGTTGGGGCGCCGGCCGAGCCAGGCGCCGTTGACCCACACGTCGCTGTTGCGGTAGACGCCGTCGAATTCGATCAGGCCCCTGCGGCCCCGGCAGGAGTCCGGCAGCTCGAACCGCTTGCGGTACCAGCCGACGCCGGTCGGGAAGTACCCGCCCGCCCCCCCGGACGGTTCCTGTTCCGAGACCGGCCCTTCGATGCTCCAGTCGTGCGGCAGGTCCACGCCCTGCCAGGAGGAGTCGTCGAACGCCGGGAGCTGGGCCCCCGGTTTGTCGCCCCGGGCGAATCGCCACCCGAAGTCGAAACAGTCGCGCATTCTGGGCGGGACGGCGCCGGCGGGCCCCTGCTCCCGCCCGGCGGCGGTCTTCGGGGTTCCCTGTAGCGACAGCAGGGCCACGCCCCCGGCCGCCTGTCTGAAAAGACCGCGTCGGCTGATGTCCATCGTCGCCTCCCTTGCAGCCCCGCGCCGGAAGCTTCGCGGGGTGTTGTGAAAGTGCCCGGAAATGTCCGCGGGACATGCAATGCCGTGCGCGCCGTGCGCCGCCGGGATGCCCCCATAGTACTGTCGATTCCAGGGAAAAAGCAATGCGCCGGCATCCTGGCCCGTCGTCTACCGTTTCTGCATGACGTAGAACACGTTCCCGTAGCAGCCCGGATACCGGCGGAACATGGCGATCTCGAGCTCGACATCGTCGAGCAGGCCCCTGTCCTCCGGCTGCAGACCGGGCCGGCTCCTGAGCTGCGCGATGCGCTGTTCGAGCGGCAGGTAGTAGGGCGCCCACCAGGCCGATTCCGGCTGGGCGAAGTGCGTGACCACCTCGAATCCGGCGTCCCGTATCCCGAGAAGATTCGCCGCGACATCCTGCATCCCGGGGTATGCGGAGGCAAAATACTCCCGGCACTCTTCGGGCGCGTCCGCGCGGAGCCAGGACAGCTCCGAGGCCGCCAGGACCCCGCCCGGAGCCAGGCGGTCGCGGCACAGGGTGAGGCCGTTTCGGAAGCCGACGACAAACAGGGAGCCCTCGGCCCAGATCAGGTCCCAGGGCCCGAGGCCCGGGTCGAGGGCCCCCATGTCCCCCGGGACGGCGATGACGGCGTCCCGGACGCCTCCGGCCGCCGCGCGGCGCTCCAGCTCCCGGAGATACGGCCGGTGGTTGTCGAGCGCCGTGATGGCGTCGCCCGTATGCCGCGCCAGCTCGATGGTCTGGGCCCCGGTCCCGCAGCCGAGGTCCAGTATCCGGAGCCCCCGGCCGCCCGGGCCGTCGCGCCGGGGGATCCTCGAGCACGCCCCCCGGAGCGCCCTGAGGGTGGAGCCTTCGTCGCCGGGGCCCAGGCGCGGCAGCGAGGGGGAGAAGATCTCGTAAAAAAACGGAGGCATCTGCATGCTCACGGTCCCGAACTCCCGGGGGCGTCCCCCCTGTTTTTCCGCACACGCCAGCCGGAGCGGGGCCCGTCAGACCGATCACGATCCAGAAAAGGGTCGGCGACCTCCCGGCAGGCTTCCACGCGCCCCTGCCCCGCCCCGGGGGCCCCGCGCTCCGCGGCGAGGCTCAGGGAACTGTCCCCGGTCCTCCATGGGGCCGCCTCCGGGTCTCCGACCCGGTGGGCCATTCTGTTGAGATCCCGGGACATGCGCCCTCGGAAGCCTGCGCCGGCGGGCATCCCTCGAGGCCGCCCCCCCCGGCGGCCGGGAAGCGGAGTCTACCCTGAAAGGGCGCCGGAAAGCAATGCGGCCGGGGAGGCAACAGCGCCTTTTCCCTGTGCGCAGGGGCCCGGGGGCTTCGGGAAGGCACAAAAGAATTGAATATTTACGGAAGCTTCACTATTGTAGAGGCCTGCGCTGGCGTGGCAGTCGCTTTTCACAAAAAACATCGCGTCGGGTTAGGGAAAAAACCGCGGGACCCCAGGGAGGCCAGGGAATGAACAGGATCGAGAAGGCATTGATGCATGCCCTATTCACCCACCTGCATCACAATATCGACAAGGCGATCGACTTCAAGGCGATCGAAGCCCTGAACAGGAAGGTCGGCAAGCTCTTCCCCGGCGCCCTGCTTGTCGGGCCGGGCGACGACGCCGCCGCGTTCCGGTTTCCCGGCACCGGGGGTGCCTTCGTGGGCAAGATGGAGAGCCACTGCTCCCCCTGCGTGCCCCGTCCCTACGACGCGGCCGCCACGGGGGCCGGCGGGGCGATGCGGGACGTCGTGGCCATGGGGGCCAGGCCGCTGTTCCTGATGAATTTCCTGGGCACCCGGCCGCTGGAGGAAAAGGTCATCGTCGGCCCGTGCGGGTTCGCCGGCAAGTGCACCTGCGGCACGTGCGTCGAGATGACCAGCGGCGAGAGGGTCAACCTGATGGTCAAGGGCCTGCAGGACATGTGCCGCGCCATGGACGTCTTCATCGTCGGCGGCGGGTTCTCCACGTCGTTTTCCGACATCGTCCCGGCGACCGTCGTCTCGGTGATCGGCAAACTCGTCACGGCCAAACCGCTGACCAAGCCCGCCAAGGCCGCCGGGGACCGGATCATCCTGATCGGCAGGACCGGGAGCGACGGCAACGACACGCTCTACCGGGCCGGGCTCGTGAAGGTGATGAAGCCGGCCGTCGCCCTGTTCCGGGAGGAGCGGGCGGTCATGGAGGCCTCCCTGGCCGCATTCGGGACGGGCAAGATCCGGGCCTGCTCCGACCTCGGGGCGGCCGGCATCGGCGCCGCCGTGTGCGAGTCGGCCCGCTACGGCGGCTTCGGCGCACGCGTCGACCTGGGCAAGGCGGCCCTCAGGGAGAAGGGCCTCATCCCCGAGGAGATCCTGATCTGCGAAACCCAGGCGAGGATGGTGGTCCAGGTCGCGGAAAAAGACGTCGACGTCGTGCTCGGGGCGATCCGGGCGAAAAAAGTGCGGGCCGACGTCATCGGCGAGATCACCCGGGACGACAAAGAGATTTTCGAGCACAAGGGCCGGACCGTGGCCGTAATTCCGAACACTCCCAGTCCGGCGGACATGAAGGAACTTCTCCACGGGTAGCGCGATGCCAGAAAAGAAACCAAAATCCGCGTACGCGAAATCGGGGGTCGATTACACGAAGATCGAGCCCTTCAAAATGGCCATGGTGCGCGCCGGGAAGCGGACGATCCGGTTCCCGAACAGGCGGGGCGTCACCATCGAACCCGAAAGCCTGGGCGCCCACGGGGTCGTGTTCCGCTGTAGCCTGGGCAGGCCCCATCTCTGGTGCGCCACCCAGGAGGGTCTGGGCAACAAGAACTGGATCGCCGAGTGGATGTACCAGCACGCCGGGACCGGGAGGACCTATTACGAGGGGATCGGCATCGACACGGCCCTGATGGCGGCCAACGACGTGATCTGCCAGGGGGCGCTCCCGGTGATCTTCACCGACGAGGTGGCGGCGGGCGACAGCGAGTGGTTCGCCGACGAGAAGCGGAGCAACGATCTCGCCGAAAGCTTCTACCAGGCCTGCAAAATGTGCGGCATGGCCCTGCCGGCGGGGGAATCCCCGGCCCTGCGCTACCTGGTGAAGGCGGAGCCGCCGGTCCGCAGCGCGCCCTCGCTCTCGGGCTGCGTCACCGGCATCATCGCCCCCCCGGGGCGGATGGTGACGGGGGCGAAGCTCGCCGCCGGCGACCGCATCATCGGGGTCACCTCCTCGGGGCTGCACGCCAACGGCGTGTCGCTCGTCATCCGGCAGGCCCTGAAGCTCAAGGACAAGTTCCTGCACGTGCTGCCCGGCGGCAGGACGCTCGGGGAGGAGGCCCTGATCCCGACCCGGTCCTACGTCCGGCTCGTCGAGGCGCTCGAGGAGAACAGGATCGAGGTGCACTCCCTGCTCGGGGGGACCGGGGGGGGGATCGCCAAGATCGCCTACGCCAAGAAGCCCTTCACCTACCGCGTCCATACGTGGGTGGAGGAGATTCCGCCCCTGTTTCTGTTCATGCGCTCGACCGGCGTCAGCCTCCACGACTGCGTGCGCACCTTCAACTGGGGCATCGGCTTCTACGTATTCGTGCCGGAAAAAGAGGTGGAGCGGACGATCCGGGCCGGCCGGAAGGCGGGGTACGACCTTTTCGAGATCGGCCGGGTCGAGGCCGGGCCGCGGCGCGTCATCTTCGAGCCGGAAAACATGATCCTTCCGGCGATCGAATAACACCTGGGGGACTGCCATGGAACTTTCCGGAGTGCTGGTGGAAGACAACCTCGTCTATTCGGGGAAATCCAAGGACATCTATCGGATACGGGACGGGGAGCACGCCGGCAAGTACGCCTTCGTCTTCACCGACCGGGGGACCGGGTACCTCGACGCGGCGAACCGGCCCGTCTTCGATCCCGGCTACGACACCGTGGTGGGGGAGATCCCGGGCAAGGGAGCCATCGCGTGCCGGTTCGCCACCTACTTTTTCAGGCTGCTCGCCGCCAGGAACATCCCCAGCCACTACATCGACACCGTGGCCGAGGACGTGATGGTCGTCGAGCCCGCCGTGCCGATCAGCCTCGCCGAGCAGGGGCCGGAATTCGAGGGTTCCGCGCCGCTGGTGAACCTGGAGTGGACCTGGAGGAACAACGCGACCGGGAGCTTCTGGAGGCGGTACCCGTTCGTCCGGCCGTGCCAGCACCTGCCCCAGGTCGTCGAGGCCTGGACCAAGGGGGACGACGACAGGCTCATCACCTTCGAGTCGCTGGCCGCCGTGGGGGCGATGACGAAGGAGGAGATCGCCTCGACCGAGGCGTTCGTCAAGCGGATCGCCGACGTCATCGCCGGCGAGCTCGCCTCGAAGGGGCTCCACCTGATAGACGGGAAGATCGAGCTCGGGAGGCTCCAGGGCGGCGACGGGGCCATCGTGCTGATCGACGAGATCTCGCCCGACGTCCTCAGGGTATGCAGGGGATACGCCCCCGACGCCGCCAAAAACTGCACGCGGAACCGCGAGTGCATCCGCACCAGCTACGCCGGCGGCAAGCGGACGATCATCGGCAAAAACCAGCTGACCGCGGCGGAACTGGAGAAGGCGTTCCTCGACTAGCCGCCCACCCCGGTTGTTATCGCGGGCCTCCGGTCCGCGTCGGCGTTCCGCGCGGCAGATCCAGCTCGAACGAGCTGACGGGCAGGCCGTTGACGGCCCGGAGAGCGCACGTGCCCCCGTCGGACCAGCAGTAGCGCAGACGGAGGGCGTCCTCCCGGCCGGGGATCCCGGCATCCTCCGGGGCCCCGAGGCGTACCGTGACGCGGCTGCCGCTCTGGGAGGCCTCGGCGGAGGCGCAGGCGCCTCGCGCGCACAGGCTGAAACCGGCCACCTCCGTCCCCGGATCGGCGCCCCCGAGCGGGGGGCTGAACTCGAGCGTGGCCGATTCCGGCCCCAAGCTCCGGAGGACGGGCACGACGCCGTCGGCCGGCCCCGCCGCCCCGCCCAGGGCCCGCGCGACCCGGGCCGCGCGCACCCCCACGATCCATTTCCTCACCGGGTGGATGTCCGCGTCGTCGCCGGCATCGTGCGTGACGACGAGCCCCACTTCCGGATCCTCCAGAGCGACCTGCTGCTGGGCGTTGCGCACCGCCGCCCAGCCCGATTCGGCCGGGGCTGCGGCCCGTGGCCCGTAGTTCGGAAGCTGCACGACGATGAAGCGCAGCCGCCGGTTGAAGTGCCGCCGCCAGTCGCCGACTAGGGCCGATAGCAGGCGCCTGTAGGACTGGCTGGACTCGGTGTTGGACTCCCCCTGGTACCAGAGGACGCCCGCCGGCTCGACCGGCTTCAGCGGCGCCACCATGCCGTTGTACATCCCGGTGATCCCCGAGACGCTTTCCCAGGGGCTGCGCGGGGGATGGCCCGTTTCGGGCGGGATGAAGCGGTAGCGCCAGCCCGCGCCCAGGGGGAGGAACTCCCCGTCGTCGAACGCCAGGCCCACCTCGCCCTCCGGGCCCGTCATGCCGCCCGCGCCCCAGGTGTTGAGGACGTTGACGGTGACCTGGTTGGCCCCCCGCTGCAGGACGCCGGGCTCGAGCAGGTACGCCCGCCGGGTCCCGTAGCCGAAGGAGTTGTTGACGAACCTGCCGTTGACCCAGGTGGAATCGACCTCGTCGATCCTTCCGAGGACGAGCGTGGCCCGCTTGTTCCGCTGCACCTCGGTCAGCTCGAAGCTTGTCGAGAACCAGACGATGCCGTGGTGGTTCCTGAGGCGCTCGTCCGGGTAGGTCTTCCAGTCCCGCAGGGGCGCCTCGCGCCAGTCGGCGCCCGCGTCGAGCACCCCCCGCTCCCAGACGGCCCCCTGGTCGGAGCTTGCTTTCCACCAGCGCACCCAGTCCTCGGCGAAGGCCAGCTCGGCCGCCCGGCGGTCGCCCCGGTACTGCCGCAAACGGGCCACCCTCGGTTCGTAGCCCTCGACCGGGGCCAGGCCCTGTTCGCTGATCCAGGCCTCGATCGCGGACCCGCCCCAGGAGGCGTTGATCAGACCGAGGGGGATGCCCTCCTCCTCGACCATCTCCCGGGCGAAGAAATAACAGGCGGCGGAGAAATTCCTCACGCTGGAGTCGGTGGCCCGCTGCCAGGCGACCGGCTCCCCGAAATGCTCCGAGGGTTCGAGCTCGGCGCGCTGGGGCACGGTCAGCAGCCGGATCGCCGGGTGGCCCTGGTTGTAGGCCGCCGGCTGGTCGGCCGAACCCGCGACGGGGAAGGCCATGTTCGACTGGCCCGAGCAGAGCCAGATGTCGCCGGCCAGGACGTTCTCGAGCACGGCCTCCTCCCCGCCGCCGCCGCGCAGCCGCAGGCGGTACGGTCCGCCGGGCGGCAGGGGGGCTATCTCCGCCCGCCACTGTCCCGCGGCGTCGCTCGTGAAGTCGTAGCTCCGGCCGTCGACGGTGAGGGTGAGCGCCGAAAGCGGGGGGGCGTAGCCGCTTAGGGCGACGCTCCTGCCGTGGGGCAGCACCATGTCGGAGCCGAAGACGGGCCGGAACCCGAAGGCCCGGTCTTCGGCCGCCGCCGCTGCAGGCGCCGCCGCCGCCGCAGGCGCCAGGGAAAGAACCAGCAGCCCCCGCCGGATCCATGAGAGCAAAGCTTTGTTTCCAGTCACTGTCGGACCTCCCTTGGAATGTTGCCGCGCGCCGGACCCCCGCTACCGCAGCAGCTTCCTGAGGGGCCCCTGCACGGCCTCGGCCCAGAGTTCATACCCCTTCGCCGACGGGTGGAGCCGGTCGCTCATCACGTCCTCGGGGATGTTCCCTTCGGCGTCGAGGAACGCCTTCCCGATGTCGAGGTAGTGGACGCGGTCGCCGTCGTCAAGACGGGAGATGATGCTGTTGATCCTGGCGATGGTGGCGCGCACGGGATCGGACGGCGTGCTCCGCGGGAAGATCCCGAGCAGGAGGATCCGGGCCTTGGGGAAATCCTTCTGCAGCTGTAGAACCACCGCCCCGATCCCCTCGGCGATCTCCTCGGCGGTGTTGCGCGAGGTGTTGTTGGTGCCGATCATCAGCATGACCGCTTTCGGGCTGAACCCCTGGCCCTCGCCGTGCCGCAGCCGGTAGAGGACCCCCTGCGTGGTGTCGCCCGCGATGCCGAAATTGGCGATGCGGAGGTCCTTGAAATATTTGTCGAGCACCGGCTTGCCGGCGTAGGGGCCCGTGTCGTTCCGCCAGAAATCGGTGATGGAATCCCCCATGAACAGGACGTCGATGTTGCCCGAGCGGGCGATTTCGAGGTTGGATTGATGCTTCGCCTGGAAGTACGGGGCCAGGTCGGGGACGATGGCCGAATTGGGCGGCGGGACGCGCACGGCGACCAGCCCGGGGTACTTCCTGTGGATCTCCCGGACCGCGGGGTCCGCGGTTTCGAAAAATGCCGCCAGGCTCCGTTCTGCCAGCGCGATCTCTCCGGCCGTCGGCCGGGCGATGGCGACGGCCTCCGGGACCGGCGCGGGGTCCCCCTGCGGGACCTGCCCGAACAGGCCGGTGGTGAGCACGAGGCACAAGACAAGGACGGACGTCACGGATCGATGGATGCGTTTCACTGCATACCTCCAATGGAATAAGGATGGGACATGCACATTCTCTGCGCCCCGGGGCAGTGCCGACGCCGGCCTGCCGGGGCCGCCGACGGGTATTATAGCACTCCGGGCGCCCCGGCGGCGCGCGGTCTTTCGTCCCCGGGAAACGCGGGGCGGCGTCCGAAGAAATTTTCCGGTACGGCTTCCGGCGGCACCCGCGGCATGATACGCTTCTGGGCGGGGCGGACCCGTAGCGCACTTTTCGGCGGCCCATGCCCGCAGGAGGATCCCGATGCAAAGGTTCAAGAACATTCTGATGGTTCTGACCGGCCGCGAAACCGACCGGCAGACGATCGGCCAGGCGGCGGCCCTCGCCGTAAACAACGGGGCCAGCCTGAGCCTGCTCGAGGTGATCGAGGTCCCTGAAAGCGAGGTGTCCCGGCTCAGCTCCAGGCTGAAGGGGCGGGATTTGGCCGGGCTCTACATCGAGGACCGCAAGGCGGAGATCGAGGCGCTGCTGGCCGGGAAAAACCTCCCGCTGTCGCGCGTGGACGTCGTCTTCGGGATCCCCTTCATCACCGTCATCCGTCACGTGCACCGGCATGCGTTCGACCTCGTGATCATGACGGCCGAGGGGGAGGGCGGGCTGAAGCAGAAGCTGTTCGGCACCACGTCGCTGAACCTTATCCGCAAGTGCCCCTGCCCATTGTGGGTCCTGAAGCCCTCCCGGGAGGCTGCCGGCCAGGGGAGGATCCTCGCCGCCGTGGACCCGGCCGATCCCGGCGACGCCCGGGCGGGCCTGAACCGCAAGATCATGGAGCTGGCGGCGTCCCTGGCCGCGATGGGGGGCGGGGAGCTGCATGTCGTCCACGTGTGGGAGTTCTTCGGCGAGTCCCTCCTGCTGAAGCGGGCCGTGGTCTCCGCCGGCGAGCTCGACGCGATGGTCGAACAGGAGAAGGAATCCCACCGGCAGGCTCTGGACAGCCTCGCCCTGCAGTACCCGGCGCCGGGAATCCGGAGGGAGCTCCACCTGCTGCGCGGGGTCCCGGGGGAGGTCATCCCCGGCTTCGCCGAAGACCACGGCGTCAACCTCATCGTCATGGGGACGGTCAGCCGCCAGGGCCTGGCCGGGTTCCTGATCGGCAACACGGCCGAACAGGTCATACAGAAAGTGGACTGCTCGGTCCTGACCATCAAGCCCGACGGGTTCGTCTCCCCGGTTCAGTAGGCGGGTCAGTCGCGGACGCGGCCGAACAGGTCTTCAAGATCGGGCCCCGCCAGCGTTTCCCGCGACTGCAGAAGCCGGGCGCCCTCGGCCAGGATCTCCCGGTTGGCTTCGAGGATCTCCAGGGCGCGGCCGAAGGCCCTGCCGACCAGGTCCCGGATGGCGCAGTCGATCTCCCGGGCCGTGTCCTCGCTGTATTTGCGGGTGTGCAGCCCCCCGGCCTGCACGCCCAAACATCCGACCGGGTCGCTGTCGTAGGTGACGTGCCCGAGCTCCGCAAGCATCCCGTAGCGGGTCACCATGCTCCGGGCGATGTCGGTCACGCGGCCGATGTCGTCCGCGGCCCCCGTCGAAAGGTGGCCGAAGACGACCTTCTCCGCCGCCCGGCCTCCCAAGAGCACCACCATCTTGTTCTCGAGTTCCTCCCGGGTCATCAGGTACCGGTCCTCGGTCGGCATCTGCATGGTGTAGCCAAGCGCCCCGATACCCCGGGGGATGATCGAGATCTTGTGCACCGGGTCGCTTCCCGGGACCGCCGCCGCGGCCAGCGCGTGGCCCATCTCGTGGTAGGCCACGATCTCCCGCTCCTTCGGGTTGAGCAGCCGGCTTTTCCTCTCGAGCCCGGCCACGATCCGCTCGACGGCGGCCGTGAAATCGTCCATGACCACGCGGTCCGCCCCGCGGCGTGTCGCGTGCAGCGCCGCCTCGTTGACCAGGTTGGCCAGGTCCGCCCCGGTGAACCCGGGGGTCAGCGCGGCGACGTCCCCGGCTTCGACCGACGTGTCGAGCTCGACGCCGCGCAGGTGGACGGCGAGGATGGCCGCGCGCCCGGCCTTGTCGGGGCGGTCCACCAGGATCTGCCGGTCGAAGCGCCCCGCGCGCAGCAGGGCGGCGTCGAGCACTTCGGGCCGGTTGGTGGCCCCGAGCAGGATGGTCCCGCCGCGCGAGTCGAAGCCGTCGAGCTCGACCAGCAGCTGGTTGAGCGTCTGCTCCTTCTCGTCGTGCCCCCCGGAGAGCGGGCCGGCGCCCCGGGCGCGGCCGAGCGCGTCGAGCTCGTCGATGAAGATGATGCAGGGGGCCTTCTGACGGGCCTGCTCGAAGAGGTCGCGGACGCGGGCCGCGCCGACGCCGACGAACATTTCCACGAATTCCGAACCGCTGATCGAGAAGAAGGGGACCCCGGCCTCGCCGGCCACCGCCCGGGCCAGCAGCGTCTTGCCCGTCCCCGGGGGGCCGACGAGCAGGATCCCTTTCGGCATCCTCCCCCCCAGGCGGCCGAAGGAGGAGGGATTTTTGAGGAATTCCACCACCTCCCTCAGTTCGGCGACGGCCTCATCGACCCCCGCGACGTCGCTGAAGTTGATCTTGGTGTCGCTTTCGACGTAGATCTTCGCCTTGCTTTTGCCGATGGACATGAACCCCGGCGGGCCGCCGCTGCCCATGACCCTGCGGATGAGGAAGAACCACAGCCCGAAAAAGAGCAGGACGGGCAGGATCCAGGAGGCGATGTCTTGCAGGAAGGTGCTCTCGATCTGCCTGCGGAACTCCACGTCGTGGCGGGCCAGCTGCAGGGCTAGATCGGCCTCCACCCGGGTGGTGATGAACCGGCGCTCCGTCCCCTCCTCCTCGATCGTGCCGCTCAGGTGGTTTTCGGATATCGTCACCTGACGGATCCTCCCCTGCTCGAGCAGAGCGAGGAACTCGTTGTAGGGGATTTCCGGCGCCCGCATCCCCAGCAGCAGGACGTTGTGCAGGATCAGGATCCCGAGCAGGGCCAGGGCGACGTAGGAGGCGTTGAATTTCGTTTTTTTGTCCATAGGAAACCCTCCCCGGGCCCGGCGCCCGGGCGGCCCCGCGGCCGCCTCACTTCCTCCCCGGCTCGGCCAAAAATCCCACGGCCTTCCCCAGGTCGGCGTTCATCAGAATCCTCAGGACCCTGCCGCCTGCGCTCGCGGGCACGTCGACGACGCGTATCGTGTCGGCCAGCCTCGCGTACTGCGGCAGGATCTCCGGCAGCAGGTTCGGGGACTGCAGGAGGAACGTTTCGTTGAAAACCGCCTGGCCCTCGTCCGGGTAGATCGGGAGATAGCGTATGGAGGATTCGACCATGTCCTGGAAGAAATGGGTCCCGAAGGACAGTTCCGGTACGTAGTCCCCCTTCTTGTTGGCGATCTCTATGAGCATCGCCGTGTTGTTGATGTCCGAGTAGGTGACGCTGACGCCGAGCTTGATGTCGCCCCGGCTCCCCCAGCGGCCGGGCCCGATCAGGACGAACTGCCGCCTCGGGAGCAGCTTGTTGAGCCGCCCGACGGCCTGGCCCACGGCCTGGTACTCGGACAGGTCCGGGAGCCGGCCGTAGGCTTTCGGGTCCACGTAGACGATCGTCGAGATGTCCGGGACCTGGCCGTTGGAAATATAGCGGTTGGCCGAGAAGACGATGCTGTCTCCGGGGATGTCCGCGGGGATCGTGGCCGGCCCGTACTCGTGGGAGTGGCTCTGGGGGCGGCACTGCAGCAGGTACAGGTCCGTGCCGTCGTGGGCGAACTCGATGTCGACGGGCGTCGCGAACTCCGCGGCCAGGGTGTCGAGGATGCACTTGATCTGGCCGACGAATCGGGTGTGTTTGAGGAGCCCCTCGAAGGTGACGACCAGGTTGTCCTTGCCGAAATCCAGCTGCAGGCTGTTCGTCGGCGTCTGCAGGTGGTCCCCCTCGCAGACCGACAGCAGGTGGTGGATCCCGGGGATGTCGTTGCCGAACTCCCGGAGCAGGAGCGGGACGTCGAGGGTTTCAAAACGGTTCCCGGACAGGTTGATCACGTCGGCCATCTTGGGCGAATAGTGGAGGACTTCATCGGGCGTCACATTGACGCGCAGCTCCGGGTTGCCCGGGGCGATCAGCACCGGGTAGTCGTTCGAGACGCGGTCGACCGCCCGGGTGCCCAGCCCGGGCACGAGCCGCACCAGGCCGTCCTCCCGCCGGATACGGGGGGACCAGCGGAATTCGTTGCTGCTGAAGGCCACGCCGGCGAAGGCGGGCATAAAATAGTGCCCGACCCGCGTGCCGACGACCTCCTGGATCATGATGCCCATCTCCTCGTGGAAATCGAGCAGGCCGCGCTCGGTCCGGTACATGATCGGGTCCGGGGAGAACGTCGAGGCGTAGACCTCGGCGATGGCGTCCATCAGCGCCTCGAGCCTGTCCTCCTTGCTCCCCTGGTTGGCCAAAAACAGGCTCTTGTACTTCCCCGAGAAGGCGGCGCCGAGCCGGTCCTCGAGCAGGCTCGAGCTCCGGACGATGATCGGGCGGTCCCCGAAATCCTCGATGACGCCCGTGAGCCCCTTGACGATTTCCGGGGCGAAGTGGGAGTTCTTGAAGATCTGCACGATGTTGGGGTACTCGAAGGCGATTTCGGAGATGTCCTTGTACTTCTGGTCGCTCATCTCCTCGTAGTTGTTGTTGTGCAGGAAGCTGATGAGCCCGTCGGAGGTGATGTACCAGGTCTTCGGCACCTTCGGCTCGCCGAACTGCCCGGTGTAGGCGCCGGATGCCGCCAGGATCCGGCTGGCCAGGATCAGGCCCGCGCTCTTCCCCCCGAGCTTCCCCCGGCTGTTGGCGGGGAAGATGATCCGGTGGACCAGCTGGTAGTAGTCCCGGATGTCGAGGTGGCCCTTCGCGATCTTGATGAACTCGAGCTGGTCGGAGAAGAAGCGCCGGATCAGGGTGACGCGCAGCCCCTTTTCGATCGAGGCGGGCAGCTCCGTGCCCTCGGCCTCGAGGTACTGGTAGCGGGTGACGGCGTGGATGATCTCGTTGAGCGACGAGTTGGGGTTGTCGATGGTCTTGATGAAGAACCGCAGCTTCTCCTGCTGCAGCCAGAGGTGGATGAACGAGAGGATCTGCTTCCCGCTCAGGTTCCGCGAGGCGATGCGGAACACCTCCCCTCCCCGGTTCAGGATGTCGTTGCTCGTCTGCTTCTGCGTGGGGCGGTTGGCGTCGGCGCCGTTTTTCAGCGCCTCCCCCCCGGCGCCGTCCGGGGGCCGGTCGAGCAGCCGGTTGGCCTCCTCGACGCCCCGCCAGCACAGGTGCTGCAGCATCTTCTGCGCGATGTAGATGTAGGTGTGCCTGTCGGTGCGCTCGAGCATGTCGACGATGACGCGCCACTCCTGCGTTCCGGTCCGGGAGAACTCCTCCTTTGCCTCCTCCCACTCCTCGAAGACCTGCTTCATCGTCTTGTGGATGATCGTGTAGCTGATCCGGTCGGCGATGGTGTTGATCAGCTTGATCTCCTCCTTGAGGAAAGGCCCCTCCTTCGCCGAGGGCACCTCCTTCAGGTAGAAGACCGATATCCGGCCGACGGATTTCCCCTGCACCCGGATGTCGGCGTCGAGCCTCCAGGGGGTCTCCGGGAAATCCCCGCCCTGGTAGACGGCGCCGTTGTAGGTCACCCTGGCCCGGCACAAGTCCGGGAACTGCCACCCGGAGGGGAGGATCCCGGCCACCTTCCGCAGCAGGTCCTCGAGCGGCGACACGGTGTCGAGCAGCAGCTCTTCGATCTGGTAGAGGCAGGTCAGCTCCTTGGTCCGCTCCTGGAGCTCGTCGACCAGGCTGAGTATCTGTTTGCCGTTGGATCGTTTCACTTGAGGATCACCCCCAGTTTCTTGCCCGCGTCCATGACGACCTTCAGGCACGATTCCGCCTCCACGTGCCGCACGAAGCGGGTTTCGGAGACAAGGCGCCGCCCGGCCAGCCAGTCCCAGTCGATGGCGTACGGGTCGCCGGGCTTATGCGAGAAATACCCGACGCCCAGGCTGGATATGTTGTGGAAGAAATGGTACCCCTGGCTCAGGTCGATGTCCTTCCCCGGCAGGCTGGACTCGACGATGACCCTCGCCCCGGATATCTGCCCCCAGGCGACCGGTATCCCGAGCGACGGTTCGGTCGAGCCCCACCGCCCGAAGCCGATCAGTAGGTAGGGGCGCTGCTGGCCGACGAGCCGGGCGTTGACGGCCTCGATCTCCTCGGCCATCTGGCGGGAGTGCCGGAAATCGAAGCTCTCGGGCCGGAGGTAGACGATGTCGCGCAGGGTGTCGATCACGCCGTAGCCCAGCACCCTTTCCGAAGCCAGCAGCACGCCGGGCCCGGACAGGTCGCTTTCCCGGATGTCGGCCGGCTCCCGCCTGAGGGCGATGGGCCGGACCTGCAGGAGGCTGATGTCGGCGCACGGCCGGGGCCTGTTCTCGAAGTTCACGGCGAATTCGATCTCGACGTGGCCGCCGGAGGCCTCCCGGCAGCGGTCGATGACATCGTCGAGCGCCTCGTTGAAGGGGAGGACGTTCGCCCGGCGCAGCGGCGCGAAATCGAGGACCCGGGGGCCCGCCGTCCCCGTTCCCATCCGGATCCGGTCGTTTTCGGCGTCGTAGGTCGAGGCCGCCAGCGCCAGCGTGTCGTCGTAGTCGGCATCGGCCAGGCCGCACTGCACCAGGTACTCGGTTTCCCTGATCGGGTCGTGCGCCGGGGGCTTCCCCATGTTGACGGCCCAGAAATCCGTCTGGGTCTGCTCGAGCAGGTCCCGGGCCGTGGCGAACGGGGGGTCCGTGCCGGGGAAAGCGGGCGAGTAGGACCAGACGCGGCTGCCGTCGACGATCGTCTTGCCGAGCCCGAGGGCGAGGTTGACGATGCCGTCGTCGAACGCGGCGTGCCCGAACGGGAAGAAGTTGCAGGAGCGGGCGACCCCTGAAATGTTCGGGTAGAAGCGGTCCCCGTGCCGCTGCCCCGCGATCTCCTGGACGATCACCGCCATCTTTTCCTCTTCCGGGCTGCGGCCGACCGAGGCCATGTAGGTTGTCGCCTTCTTGAAGAAGGTGGACGCCCAGACGAATTTCACGGCCTCGACCAGCCGGTTGAACCGGGAGTCGAGATCCGGCTGGTTGTTGGGGATCATCTTGGTTTCGTAGACGCCGGCAAACGGCGCCTGCGCCTGGTCCTCGAGGAGGCTCGAGGACCGGACCGCCAGCGGGCTGTGGATTTTCGAGGCGAACGCCCTCAGGTCCCCCACCAGTTCCGGCGGCAGTTCGGCCTTCTGGACCCGGTGGGCGATGCGGTCGTCGCTCTGGCCGGCCAAGGCGGCGCAGGACAGGCCGTTGTTTTCGAGGAACAGGTCGAAGAAGCGGGTGGTGACCACCAGCAGGTTGGGGACGTAGACCGAGACGGACGGGAGCGGGCGGGCGGCCAGGAGCGGGAGGATGGCCTCCTGTATCAGGGCCAGCCCCCGCGCCTTCCCGCCCAGCTCCCCGTCCCCCAGGTAGGTGAAGGTCTCCGTCCCGCCGAAGGTCTCGCGGTTGAAACGGAATATGCGCTCATTGGCGGACAGGCTTTTCCTCTCGTTCATCCATGAATCCCCGCCGCCGACTGGACGGCCGCCGGCCGTCCCGAAAGCGGGCTACACCCATCCCCTGTACCGCGTGGCTTTGGCCACCCGGTCGATGGCGATGACGTAGGCGGCGTCCCGCATGTAGATCTTCTTCTGCCTGGCCAGTTCGCTGACCGCGATGAAGGCGGCCGTCATCTTCTCGTCGAGCTTGCCCAGGGTCTCCTCCTTGGTCCAGTAATAGTTCATGTTGCTCTGCACCTGCTCGAAGTAGCTGCAGGTCACGCCGCCGGCGTTGGCCAGAAAGTCGGGGACGAGGAAGATGCCGCGTTTCCGGATTGTCTCGTCGGCTTCGAGCGTCGTCGGCCCGTTGGCCCCCTCGGCCAGGAGCTTGACCCGCCGGCTCATCTTCGACACCGTATCGGCGTTGATCTGGTTCTCCAGGGCGGCGGGGATGAGGATGTCCACGTCCTGCTCGATCCAGGCGGATCCGTCGAGGATCTCGTAGCCCAGGTCCCCGGCTTTTTTCCTGTCGATGCTCCCGAAGCTGTCGGTGATCGAGACCAGCTCCGCGTAATCGATGCCCCCGGCTTTTTTGAAGGTGTAGGAGGTCCGGTCGTTCTGGTCCCAGCAGGAGACGGCGATGACCTTGCCGCCGATCTGCTGGTAGAGCTCGATGGCGTACCGGGCGACGTTGCCGAACCCCTGGACGCTGGCGATGGTGTCCTGCGGGCGGACGCCCATTTCCTTGAGCGCTTCCCGGACGGTGAAGATCAGGCCGTAGCCCGTGGCCTCGGTCCTGCCGAGCGACCCCCCCATGCCGACGGGCTTGCCGGTGATGAACCCCGGGAACCTGCCCCCGTGGATCGTCTCATACTCGTCGAGCATCCAGAGCATGTGCTGGGCGTTGGTCATGACATCCGGGGCCGGCACGTCCGAAAGCGGGCCCACGTTCTTCGAGACCTGGCGCACCCAGCCGCGGCAGAGCAGCTCCTGTTCCCGGCTGCTCAGGTTGTGCGGATCGCAGATGACGCCGCCCTTGGCCCCCCCGAGCGGGATGTCGACCACGGAACATTTCCAGGTCATCCACATCGACAGCGCCCGCACGGTGTCGATCGTCTCCTGGGGGTGAAACCGGATGCCCCCCTTGCCCGGCCCCCGCGCGTCGTTGTGCACCACCCGGAATCCCTGGAACACCTCCACCCTGCCGTCGTCCATGCGCACGGGGATGAGGAAGTGGTACTCCCGCAGCGTGCTGCGGAGGATGCTTCGCATCGCCTGGTCGAGGTTCAGCATGGCGGCCACGTTGTCGAACTGTTTCTGCGCTGTTGTGAAAGGATTGTACGTCGTATCCATTTTCCTAGTCTCCCGTCTTTTGTATTCTGTGTCGATTCAATTCCCGATGGCCTGGCTGAAGGCTGATTCCGGCAGGCGGGCCTTTTCCGATCTTTGTGCCGACCCGTCCCACAATGTATTCAAATCGCGGCCTGAAATGCAAGATCAGATTGCGTGTGCGTTGCCGGGCAGGCGCCCGCCCGGCTGCCTGCCCGGCGCCCGCCCGGCTGCCTGCCCGGCACCCGCCCGGCTGCCTGCCCGGCGCCGCCGCTTCTTTTTCTTCGCCAAAGAACGCGAAAGGCCCTACAATGTTTCCTGGTGCGCCGCAACAGGGTTGCGCCGCGACAGGGTTGCGGTGGTAAGGTATGGGGCACTGCAGAAAAATCCGTGAACATGCCAGGCGCCGCGGGCCCGCCGGCAGGGCCGGGCGTCTGTCTTAACCAGGGAGATTGCCCATGGCAGGTAAATTTGAGCTCAAGAAAAGCAAGAGCGGCCAGTTCATGTTTACGCTCAAGGCGTCCAACGGCCAGGTCGTTCTGACCAGCGAGCAGTACAAGGCCAAGGCCAGCGCGGTCAACGGCATTCAGTCGGTGCAGAGGAGCGCGCAGAAGGACGCCAACTTCGAAGTGCGGTCCTCCGCCAAGAAAGAGCCCTACTTCGTGCTCAAGGCCGCCAACAAGGAGATCATCGGCCGCAGCGAGATGTATTCGAGCACAAGCTCCATGAAGGGGGGCATCGCATCGGTCAAAAAGAATGCGCCCGGCGCCAGGGTCGAAGATCTCACGGCGTAACGCTGCTCCGTTTTCCTCCGTCGGCCGCCGGCAATCCCCCCCTCCCGGTGTCGGCCCCCGGGGATCCCGGCCGCTGCCCGGCCCGTCCGGGGCGCCGGAGGCATGCGTGCGCGTGTTCGCGGCCCTGGCCCTGCTGCTCGGGCTCTGGGTCCCCCTCGCGGCCGCCCCGGACTCCTTCACCGGGCCGTGCCTGTCGGTTGTCGACGGCGACACCATCGACGTTTCGGTTGACGGCGCGGCCCTGCGGGTCCGCATCGAGGGGGTCGACTGCCCGGAAAACGGAGAGCCGTTCGCTGAGGCCGCGAAGGAATTCACGACGCGGCTTCTCGAAGGGAAGACGGTAGAGGTCGTCGTCAAGGAGAAGGACCGGTACGGCCGGACGGTCGGCCGGGTCTTCGTCGACGGGCGGGACGTGTCCGTGGAGCTACTCCGGGCGGGGCTTGCGTCGCACTACGTCCAATACAACGGCGACTGGCTGCTGGCCGAACTGGAGACGCTGGCCAAAGCCGGCGGGGCGGGGATGTGGGCGGCCCCGGGGAAGGCCCCCGTCGTCTATCACGGCAACGTCCGCAGCCGGGTGTTTCACGCCCCGGCATGCCCCGACTACAACTGCAGACACTGCACCCGCGTCTTTGAGTCCAGGGACGAGGCCGTCGCGGCGGGCTTCCGGCCGTGCGGGACGTGCAGGCCCTAGGGCGCGCGCCCTAGGCGGCGGGGGGCTACCGCAGGTTTTCATACCGGAACAGGTGGCACGCGTTGCAGAGGGCCTCCGACGGGGCGTGTTCCCTGTGGCATGCAGTGCACGCGGCCGTCGCGCCGTAGTGGGGCGAGTCGTGCGGGTTCTTCTCGAGCCCCGCCGTCCGCAGCGCCACCTGCTCGTAGCCGCCGTGGCACCGGAGGCACCGGTCGTCCTCGGCCGGGGCGAGCGGGTCCTGCGGATCGTGGCACAGGCCGCAGAGGCCGCCCTCCCGGCCGAGGACAAGATGGTACTCCTTGACGGTCTTCCCCCGTACCGGTTCGGGCCCGGGCATTGCGGCCGTTGCGGCCGGCGCGGCCGTGGCGGCCGGCGCGGCTGTGGCGGCATCCTCTGCCGAGGGGTTCCCGATGCCGGCGGCCGCAAGCAGCCCCGCCAGAACGTACAGCACCCACAGACTGGTTTGTCTCATGGCATCCCTCGTATCCGGCCGCATCCTGCACGGCCGCGCGTCTTTGCCCCCGTAGGCATCAGGCGCCGCGCCGGGCGGCGTTTTCGCCCGCAATGCGCCCCATGACCAGGCACTCGGCGATGGCGCACGATCCCAGGCGGGAGGCGCCGTGAATGCCGCCGGTGACCTCCCCGGCGGCGAACAGGCCCGCGATGGGCTCCCCGGCGGCCATGTCGAGGACCTCGGCCCGGGGATTGATCCCGACGCCGCCCATGCAGTGGTGCACCTTGACCCAGGCCCGCCCGGCGTAGAACGGCCCCCTCTCCAGGGTGATCTTCCTGAAGAAGGTCTTCCCGAATTCGGTGTCCCGGCCCGAGCGGACGCATTCGTTGTAGCGGCGGACCTGGTCGGCCAGGCCCTGCCGGTCGATGCCGTAGGATTCCGCCAGCGCTTCGACCGTGCCGAATTTGCGGGCCACGCCGTAGCGGAGCGCGTCCCCGAGCGAGGGGGAATCGCCCGTCCCCTCCTCGGCGACGAAGGCGACCGGGTAGACGGGCCCGCCACCGGCGTCCCGGAGCTGCATGATGGCGTCGGCCCGAGTCTTCCGGTCGGCCATTTCGTTGACGAAGCGCCGCCCGGTGCGGACGTCGACCAGGATGCCGTAGGGGAAGGCCGCCTGCTGCAGAAACTGCGGCGACAGGCCGAAACCCTTCTCGTCGGGCGAGGCCCAGGGGCCGAGCTGGATTTGGTCGAGCTGCACCGGTGTGGCGCCCGACCGCAGCAGGGCGGCCAGGCCCTCGGCCGTGGCCCCGGGGTGGTTCGTGCTCTCGAGCGAGGCGTCCAGGCCGGGGTCCTGCTGCATCCGGAAGCGCAGGTCGGCGGAAAAACCGCCCGTGGCCATGACCAGTCCGCGGCGCACGCGGATGCGCCGCGGACTTCCGGTGCCCCCGTCGGGGAAGCGGTAGCCGTCCCGGACGGCGATGCCGGCGACTTCGCCCGAGGGGCCCCGGAGGATGTCGGTGAGCAGGGTCCGGTTTTGGAAGACGGCCCCCATGCGGCGGGCCGCCCGGCCGAGCGGCACCACGATACCGCCGCCGGAATTGTTTGTCGTCTGCAGGGTGCGGGGGACGGAGTGGCCGCCGAACTGCAGGAGGGCGTCCTTGTAGGCCACGCCGTGCTCCAGGGTGAACTCGTAGGCCCAGCGGGTGCCTTCGGCGATGACCCGCAGCAGAGGCAGGTGGTTGAGCCCGCGCCCGGCCGCGAGCATGTCCTCCACCATCCGGTCCACGGAATCCCGGACGCCCTCGCGCGCCTGCAGCGGCGACCCGGCCACGGCGAAGGCCCCGCCGTTGATCGCGGAGTTGCCGCCGAAGACGGCCATCTTTTCGACGACCAGGGTCGAGGCGCCCAGCCTGCGCGCCTCGATGGCGGCCGAGGTCCCCGCGAAGCCGCTGCCGACGATGACGACGTCGTAGGCGCCGTCCCAGGACGTGTCGCCCCGGGCGCTGGCCGCGTCGGCCGGCGGGGCCGCCCACGCGGCCAGCGGCGCTGCTGCGGCGGCTTTCAGAAGCGCGCGCCGGGTGATCCCCCCGCGGGGGCTTCCGGCAGTCGCCCTGTCGCTCGGTCCTGTTCTGTCCATCATGCCCTCCTAGG